>JABLTQ010108797.1_pt1 | contig 36252 bp, 34 predicted proteins | sample 7160101 | NCBI WGS metagenome assembly JABLTQ01 (sample SAMN14651228, study PRJNA627086) | human gut metagenome | isolation source: feces | host: Homo sapiens
CGGTTGGCAGACTTTTCGACGAGCCTATAGGCTCAGCCCGGGTCATGCCCCAAGGGGGCTAGTGCAAACCACCGGCACGGCCGGTGGTTATGATTGCGCCCTGTTCGGAACGCGTTAAACAAATCTTAAAGAAATCGACGGCTGAATTTAAAGCCGGGTTTAAAACTTCCACGGTCCGTATCGTTATACTGTAGAAAAACAGAGAAACGAGGGAGATACCATGCAGCAAGTGATTTCCGGGGCGATGCTGGCGCTGAAGCTGGTGAGCGCCTATTTTCTGATTGTGGCGCTGTTTGCGCTGAAAAAACCAAAGCCGATTCCGCGGGCAAATCCAAAAACGCGCTTTGCCTGTGTGATTGCCGCGCGCAACGAAGAGCGGGTCATCGGGGAATTGGTACAGAGCCTTTTGCGGCAGAATTACCCGAAGACGCTTTTTGATATCTACGTCATGCCGAATAACTGCACCGACCATACGGCGCTTGCCGCCATCCGCACGGGAGCTGCCATCTTAAAGCCGCGCGGCGAGGTCCGCTGCAAGGGCGACGCGCTGCACGAAGCGTTTGAGACGCTGCTCAGAAAAGACTACGACGCCTTCTGCGTCTTTGACGCGGACAATGTTGTGGATGCAGATTTTCTTTCGCGCATGAACGACGCCTTTCTGGCGGGCGCGAAAGTCACAAAGGGCGCGATGCGCGTCAAAAATCCGCAGGACAGTCCGCTTTGCGGCTGCTACGGGCTGTACTTTACCTGCTTTGATTTCTTTTTCAGCCGGGCGCGCATGAACTGCGGGTTATCGTCCAAGCTCGTCGGAACCGGCTTTGCGGTGCACCGGTCGGTGCTGGAGCAGTCCGGCGGCTGGAACAGCGCGACGATTGCCGAGGATGCGGAGTTCGCCGCGTATCTGGCGGAAACGGGCACGCGCGTCTGGTTTGTGCCGGAGGCGGTGACATATGACGAAGCGCCGGCGTCGGTGCGGGTATCGCTGCGGCAGAGACGGCGCTGGTCGAGCGGCATCATGGACGTGGCGCAGGCAAGAGCGGGCGCGCTGGCAAGAAGCGCGTTTGCTGGCGGCGGCATGCGCGCGCTGGACATGCTAGCGATGCTGACGCAGCCGTTTTGTCAGGCGGCGGGCTTTTTGCTCACCTGCGCGTTTGCGCTTTCGCAGACCGGCTGGAACCGGGCATTGGCGCTTCTGCCGCTGGGGCTTCTGGGGGGCTATCTTGCCATGAGCGCGTTTGCGCTGCTGCTGGCGGCAATCTCGAAGCAGAAGACTGCGCTGTGCGCTGTGTTCCTGTTCCCGCTGTTTATGGCAAGCTGGCTGCCGCTGAATCTGGTGTCGCTGCTGTTCAGAACCCGGGTCTGGAAGGAAATTGAGCACGGCAAGACCGTACATCCTGCCCTTCCGGCAGCAAGCCTTCGGCGCGTCCGGTCCGGCATTTCCGATTGAACACGGGAGAAACCATACGATGCTGGAACTGCTCCTGGATCTGACGCGGCGCGCGCTGGAGGGCTTCGTCTTTGCAGCGCCCTGTGTCGGCATCTGGTTTCTGGGGCTGCGTTTTCATAAAAAAGCGCCGCCTTTTGCGCACATGCTTGCCGCGTTTGGACTCTGCCTGTATCTGTCCGGCGTTCTGGCGGTGACAGGCATCGGAAAACCGTTCGGCTTTTTCCCGCGCATTTCGCTTGTTCCGTTTGTGGACATGGAACTGCCGGCAATGTCGATGTGAGCGGATAAAAACTCCGAAATCTCATAGCCGTAGCGGTCTTGCGTCTGCAGCAGCGACAGCACGCACAGCTCCAGAACACCTTTTGTACTGGCTGTTCAAGGCATCACGTCCCCTCATTTCTCTTACTGCTGAATTACATACAGCAGTGTTGAAAACTTCAAGACGCTTTTTCAAAAAAATAGCCAGCCGGTTTTCCGGCTGGCAGTATGGATGGGCAAGCTATCGCTTTTGGGTGCGCAGGAACGTTTTCAGCTCCGGGGAAATCCGGTAGCTCTCGATTGCTTTCTGGATGGTCTTGTTGTGCGTCCAGACATCAAGCCGGTTTTCCAGCAGGTAGGAAAGCGTATCCGGCTGCTGCTTTGCAAGGGCAGTGGCGAAGTACCACGCACGCGCCATGTTAACATAATACTCACCTGATTCGATTGTTCCGACCCAGCGCAGCTGCTCCGGGGAGAAATGATCTCCCAGATAGAACTGCATCAGCATGTCGACGCCGAAGCGGATGGTGTAGGTCCTGCCCGATGAGAGCCAGCGGCGGATGCAGGCGAGAACCTCCTGCGGATGCTTTGCGAAGACCTTCGGGCTGAAGGCGTCGCAGACCGCCCAGTTATCGACATAGGGCAAAAAGCGTTCAATGCCGGAAAGTGCGCGGTCAAAATCCTTTTCCGCGCTGAGCCAAATCGCGTGCAGCAGGTTTTCTTCGTAAAACCGGTGGGGAAGCTCGTTCAGAAATGCTTCTGATTCCTGCGTTCCGGCAAGCTCCTTTGCAAGCTTTCGCACCTGCGGCACGCGCACGCCGATCAGCTCCTGCTGCAAGGTAGGAACGAGGCTTTTGTGAAACGCGCGGTAAGCTTCATCCTGCAGGGCAAGCAGCCGCGCCTGTATGGTTGTCAGTTCCTTCATTCGTATCACCGGGGGTTACTGTATCATGCGTCCGGCGTTTTCGCAAGCGCGGCTTTCAGAAGCGGCAGCTTTTCTACCGGAAAAGCCGTCAGCGGAAGGCGGGGATCGCCGACCGGGATACCCTCCAGCTCCAGCGCCTTTTTGACCGGGATCGGGTTTACCACGCAGAACAGTGCGCCAATGAGCTCCATCAGTTCGCGCTGCAGCGCGCCCGCGCGGCGGAAATCGTTTTGCTGGCACGCGCGGATCATTGCAAGCGTTTTTTTCGGGCGGACGTTGGAAAGAACGGAAATCAAGCCCTTCGCGCCCAGTGCCATTGTACCGACCGCCTCGTCGTCGTTTCCGGACCAGACGAAAAAGTCGTCGGCGCAGGTTTCTATCGTCTTTGCGATTTTTGCCGGGCTGCCGCCCGCTTCCTTGACACCCTGAATGTTCGGGTGCTTTGAGAGCGCCTGATAGGTCTCCAATGTCATATCGACGCCCGTGCGGCTGGGAACATTGTAGCAGATGACGGGGCAGGAAACGGCGTCTGCAATGGCGGTGTAGTGCGCGATGAGCCCTGATTGCGTACACTTGTTGTAGTATGGCGTGACGACAAGGACGGCGCATGCGCCCATAGACGACGCGGCACGGCTCATGTCGATTGCGTGAGCCGTGTCGTTCGAGCCGGTGCCTGCGATGATCTTGCAGCGTCCGGCGGTATATTGGATGGCGTGGGCGATGAGCGCGAGCTGCTCCTGCGCGGAGAGTGTGGCGCTCTCGCCGGTGGTGCCGCAGACGACGATGGCGTCGACGTTGGCGGCAAGCTGGGTGTCCAAAAGCATCTCAAATGTTGGAATGTCGATCGTACCGTTTTTGAAGGGCGTCACAATCGCTGTGGCAAGACCCTCAAAGACGGGTTTTTTCATGACCTAGTCCTCCTTATGAGCGTTTATTTTGCTGCGATGTATCCTTCTGCACAGAGAAGTTCGGCGAGTAAGACCGCGCCGCCGGCAGCGCCGCGCAGGGTGTTGTGAGACAGGCAGACGAACTTGTAATCATACTGCGTATCGGGACGGAGTCTGCCGATGGAGACTGCCATGCCGCCTTCGAGATTGCGGTCGAGCTTCGTCTGCGGGCGGTCGGCTTCTTCAAAGTAGTGCAGGAACTGCTTCGGCGCCGACGGCAGGTTCAGCTCCTGCGCTCTGCCGGAGAAAGCTGCCCAGTCCGCCTTGATCTGCTCGATGGACGGCTTTTCTCCCTTAAAAGAGACGAAGCAGGCTGCCATATGCCCATCTGAGCAGGGCACGCGCAGGCACTGCGCGGTGATGGCGGGGGAGGAGGCGTTTTCAATGTGGTCGCCCTCGATTTTGCCCCAGAGCTTGAGCGGCTCCTGCTCCGACTTTTCTTCCTCGCCGCCGATATAGGGGATGACGTTGTCGATCATTTCTGGCCATGTTTCAAACGTCTTGCCTGCGCCGGAAATTGCCTGATACGTGCAGACGAGCGCCTTTTCCACGCCGTATTTCATCAGCGGATGCAGCGCGGGGACATAGCTCTGCAGCGAGCAGTTGGACTTGACGGCGATGAAGCCGCGCTTCGTGCCGAGGCGCTTTCTCTGTGCGTCGATGATCCGGATGTGATCGGCGTTGATCTCCGGCACGACCATCGGAACGTCCGGCGTCCAGCGGTGCGCGGAGTTGTTGGAGACGACGGGGCACTCCAGCTTTGCATACTTTTCTTCGAGCGCCTTGATTTCGTCCTTTTTCATGTTGACCGCGCAGAAGACAAAGTCGACCATCGAGGCAATTTTCTCTGCGTCCGCTTCCGCGTCCATGACAATCAGCTTGCCCTCGGCTTCCGGAATGTCCTCCTGCATGAACCATTTGCCCGCAACAGCGTCCTTGTATGCCTTGCCTGCGCTGTGGGCGCTGGCAGCGAGCACGACCGGCTCGAACCACGGATGCTTCGCCGTCAGCAGGACGAATCGCTGACCGACCATGCCCGTTGCGCCAATGATACCGACTTTATACTTCTTCATACGTTTTCGCTCCATTTCTATCAGAGTTTGGGGTTGATTGTACCCGCGCGATATACTATAATATTCTCCGGCACATGGAAATCTGTGCGCCGATGTGTTCACGGCTGAAAGACGTATGTCCATGCCTTAGAACACGTTCATCATAGCATATGCAGCTTTGGCTGTCAATGTGAAAGCTGTACAGTTTCTTTAGAATTGCGAGGGGACTTTTGTTGAAAACCCATGATTTTTACTATGATCTGCCCGAAGAACTCATTGCCCAGACGCCGCTTGAACGCAGAGACGGCTCGCGGCTGATGGTTCTGAGCAAGAACACGGGCGAAATCGAGCACCGGCATTTTTATGATCTGCCGGAATATCTGCAGCCGGGAGACACGCTGGTGCTGAACGATTCTCGCGTGCTGCCGGCAAGGCTTCTGGGGCACCGCGTCCCGACCATGGGCGCGGTCGAGGTGCTGCTGCTGCGCGACAAGGGCGACGGCGTCTGGGAATGTCTCACAAAGCCCGGCAGAAAAACGCACACCGGAACCGAGCTGTCGTTCGGTGACGACGAGCTGACCGCAACCGTGGTCGGCGAGGTGGACGACGGCAACAAGCTGGTACAGTTCCACTACAAGGGCATTTTCCTCGAGGTGCTGGAGCGTCTGGGGCAGATGCCGCTGCCGCCGTATATCCATGAGCAGCTGCAAGACCCCGAGCGCTATCAGACCGTCTATTCCAGAGCCAACGGCTCTGCCGCCGCGCCGACGGCTGGGCTGCATTTCACGAAGGAGCTTCTGGAAAAGCTGCAGGCACAGGGCGTGAACCTTGCCTATGTGACGCTTCATGTCGGGCTTGGCACGTTCCGCCCGGTGAAGGCGGAGGAAATCACAGACCATCATATGCACAGCGAGTTCTGCATGATGAGCGCCGAGACGGCGGAGCTTCTCAACCGGACGCACCGGGAGGGGCATCGTATCGTCTGCGTCGGCACAACCTCGTGCCGGACGGTAGAGTCTCTGGTCGAACCGGACGGCACGTTCCGCGAAAAGTCCGCCTGGACCGATATTTTCATCTATCCGGGGTACAAGTTCCGCGCGCTCGACGCATTGATCACGAACTTCCATCTGCCGGAAAGTACGCTTGTAATGCTCGTTTCGGCGCTTGCCGGGCGGGAGAATATCCTGCATGCCTATCAGGTGGCAGTGCAGGAAAAATATCGCTTTTTCTCGTTCGGCGATGCGATGTTCATCCACTGAAATCGCTTCTCGGACGGATTGTACACACAAGGAGGCTGCATGTTTAAACTGCTGAAAACAGAAGATAAGGCGCGCCGGGGCGAGTTTACCTGCCCGCACGGGACGGTGCAGACACCGGTTTTTATGAACGTCGGCACGCAGGCGGCAATCAAGGGCGCGCTGTCGGCGGAAGACTTGGAACACATCGGTACGCAGGTCGAGCTTTCCAACACCTATCACCTGCATCTTCGCCCGGGCGACGAGGTCGTGAAAAAAATGGGCGGGCTTCACAAATTCATGACGTGGAACGGTCCCATTCTGACCGACTCCGGCGGCTTTCAGGTCTTTTCTCTGGCGGGGCTGCGCAAGATCAAGGAAGAAGGCGTGACGTTCGCCTCGCATCTGGACGGGCACAGGATTTTCATGGGTCCGGAGGAGAGTATGCGCATCCAGTCGAACCTCGGCTCGGATATTGCGATGGCATTTGACGAGTGCGTGGAAAATCCGGCAACCTATCCGTATGCCAAAGCCTCGTGCGAGCGCACGGCAAGATGGCTGGCGCGCTGCAAGCAGGCGCTGGCAAAGTACAATGCAGAGCCGGATGCGGTCAATCCCGGTCAGCAGCTCTGGGGCATCAATCAGGGCGCGACATTCAAGGACCTCCGCATCTGGCACATGCAGGAGATTGCGAAGCTTGACCTGCCGGGCTATGCCATCGGCGGGCTTGCCGTCGGAGAGCCGACCGAGGTCATGTACGACATCATCGACGCCGTTGAGCCGTATATGCCGAAGGACAAGCCGCGGTATCTCATGGGTGTGGGAACGCCGAGCAATATCATCGAGAGCGTTGCCCGGGGCATCGACTTTTTCGACTGCGTCATGCCCGCGAGAAACGCGCGGCATGGCAAGCTCTTTACCTGGCAGGGCGCCATGAATATGAAAAACGCAAAGTATACCTATGACGACAGCCCCATCGACCCGCAGTGCGACTGCCCGGTGTGCAGGCGTTATTCCCGGGCGTATATCCGGCACCTGTTCAAAGCCGAGGAGATGCTTGCCATGCGCCTGAGCGTGATGCACAATCTGTATTTTTATAACAAGCTGACCGAAAAAATCCGCGACGCGCTCGACGAGGGGACATTTGCCGATTTCCGTGCGGAATATTCGCGCAAGCTCGATGAAAAAATATAAGAAGATTTTGTAAATCATCCGGCTATTTTTCTCGATTGGGTTGCAAACGCAGCGCAGTTTCGCTATAATAATCAAAGACTTTTAATTCGGAGGAAAATGTAATGGTTCTGTTTTTAACTTCCGCAGACGCTTCTGCGGCAAATGGCGGCGGTGCTTCGATGCTCGTCATGATGATCGTCCTGATTGCGGTTTTCTATTTCTTCATGATTCGCCCGGAAAACAAGCGCAAGAAGGAAGCGCAGGCAATGCGCGACGCAATCAAGGTCGGCGATAACATCACGACCATCGGCGGCATCATCGGTGACGTTGTCTCGGTCAAGGACGACTCCATCGTCATCGAGACCAGCGCTGACCGCGTCCGTGTTGAGTTTGCGAAGTTTGCGATTTCCACCAACAACACCGCAGAAAAGGAAGCGGCAAAGAAGAGAGCAGAAGCCGCCGCTGCCCGCAAGGAAAAGAAGGCAAAGAAGTAAGATAAAAATTCCCGCCGACCACCGGCGGGAATTTTTTGTTTTGTTTTGATTGTCGTCAATCTGCAACTGCCCCTCGCAAGGACTTTTGCAGAGCAAAAGTGCCTTGCGACGGAAAGAACTGTGAGTTTGCTGCTCGGCACAAAGATCCATGAAACAAAAACAAAATCGAACGCAGCGGCAAACCAGAAAGAGAGTGCTTACGAAAACCGTAAGCACTCTTTTTTCGCATGCACGATAAACCTAGAACTCCTGGGATTTCAAAAGGGCTGTGCCCTTTTGTTTCCTGCGCTTACGCGCAGGAAAAGCAATTTCTTCTTGGCGGTCGACACCACTCTTCTTTGCGCAGCTAAGAAGAATGGGGTCGAGAAAGGGACAGCTTGGCAGATTACGACCAGAAAAGCACTGGCGCTTGTCACCACGGAAGGCAGTTGGGTGAAGAACTGAAAATTAGAAATAATCTCCCCAGCCCTCGTCGTCGTAGGCATAATCATCCCAGCCGTCACCGGGATCGGACCACGGGTCGTAGTCGTCGTAATACTCGTCTGAGTAGTCCCAACCCGCGTCGTTGTTCTCCATGTACTCGCCGGAATCGGTGTCAATATAGCCGTCCGAGCCGTAGGAGATGAACTCGTTTTCGTAGCCGTTCCAGTACCAGACGTCGCCGTCCTCGTCATACCAGTAGTACGGCGTGCCGTAGTCGCCGGTGTCGCCGGAATAGACCGGCTGCGCGGGGACGGGCTTGGGCGCGGTGCTCCAGCCTGCGGTGTAGGAGAGCGTCGTGAGCATGTTGTTGCAGATATCAAAGTAGTTGCGGATACGACCCTCGAGTGCAATCGTCGTTGCAACGAGCGCGTAGCCGGTCGGACCGTAGTAGCGCACCTCCATGCAGCCTCGCACGGGTTGGGAAGGACCGTTCTGGAAGACCGAGCCGTCGAGCCACATATAGCCCGTCAGGCTGTAGTAGTCGCTGTTGTCCTTGAAGTCCGAGCCGAAGGATTTGATGAGGTAGCTGCCGTACATGCTGTTCATGAAATCGTTGAGCATCTTGACCATGTAGGGCTTCGCGGACGCCGCGCCCTTTTCCATGTAGGGGTCAAAGCCCGAGATCGGCTGGAAGGAAATCTGGATGTTGGAGTAGTAGTCGTCCGTGCCGTCCTCCATGACTGCATTGAAGCTCAGGGAGTTCGAAACGTTCGGATGCTCATGCGCCTCCATCTGGATGGGGTAGTCGATGGTGACGTTTGTGAAGCCGCCGGGGAAGGAGACGGTCTGGTTCAGCTCGTCCTCCGGCGTCGGCAGGAGCATGATGTACTCGGATGCGGTCAGCGTTTTGCCGTTGGCGTCGCTCAAAGCGCCGTAGGCAGTCTGCCAGAGGGAGACAAGCTCCGTGCCGTCTTCCATGCAGAGCGTGATGTTTTCGCCTTCGTTCACAACATAGCCCGGACCGACCTGCTCACCGTAGAGGTTGACGGCAATCCACTCGTATTCTTCGTTGATGACGAAATAGAACGGCTCGTTGTCCAGCTTCCAGCAGCCGGTGTAGCCGGAGATATCGCCGGCGTCGCCCATTTCATTGACGTCCATACCGGCAGCTTCCTCAACTTCCTCGGCAGCTGCGCCGGGGGTGTAGTCGGCATAAAGCTCCTGATACTCTGCGTCGGTGCAGACAACGATGCTGATGCTCTCCTCCGGAGACTGGAACACGACGCAGTCGCCGTCGTGCATCGTGAAATCGACCTCGTCGACATCTGTTTCGTACAGAATGTAATTTTCTTCGCCGTAGACGAGGATGTTCCACTCGGTGGGAACCTCGGATTCCTTGTAGGTGCCGAGACCGATTGTCACACCGTTGCCGTCGGCGAGCGTCTCGTCCAGGAAATTTTCTCCCCAGTCATCGCTGGACGCGGGGGTGATGCAGACGGACGTAATGTCGTGTCCGCTCTGGTTGTAAAGCGTGACATGTACGGACTGTTCTTTTTCGCCGCAGCCGGTCAGAGCCAGCAGCAAACACAGCGCCGCAAGCAGCAATGCAAGTTTCTTCTTCATAGTTTCCTCCTTCAATCTCCGGAATACGGTCCAAGAGCCGGTGGGGCGTTCAAATGTGCAGAAAAACCCCACGATACACAGTGAGTGTACCGCGGGGAATGAAGAAAAAACAGTAACCATTGGTTAGCTTTCAGCTTGCGTTCAGACGATCCTTGAGCGCCAGTACCGCCTGCCGGTAGCCCTCGAAGCCTAACCCCGTGAAACGGGCAAAGCAAGCCATACCGGCGTAAGAAACGTGGCGGAACGCTTCGCGCGCGTCCACATCGGAAAGATGCACCTCGACTGCCGGAAGCGCAACCGCCTTCAGCGCGTCCAGAATTGCGACGCTGGTGTGCGTGTAGGCGGCGGGATTGATCACAATGCCGTCAAACACGCCGTAAGCCTGCTGGATTTTATCCACAATTGCGCCTTCGTGGTTCGACTGGAACACCTCGCAGTCAAACCCCGCCTCCCGGCAGGCGTCCTTGCAGAACGCTTCAAGCGCAGCATAGTTCTGCGTGCCGTAAATTGCCGGTTCGCGCAGCCCCAGAAGATTGAGGTTCGGTCCGTTGATAATCAGGGTTTTCATAGCAGCGCCTCCTCAATGGCGTTTACGCATTCAGAAATTGTGCCGTCGTTGGCAGCTTTGATATCGGAAAACTGCTCGTAGAGCGCTTTCCGTGTTTCCCAGAGCGCCTCCAGAGGATTTGCCTGCGACACGGGGCGTCCGTCTGTCGGCAGCAGGGAAAGGTCGCGCGTCAGCCAGACGATGCACCCGTTCTGATGAAGGCTCGGATAGTTTTCGGGTCTCGTGACGCAGCCGCCGCCGGTTGCAAGGACAATGCCGGACTGTTTGCCGAGATCGGCAAGCACCGCGGATTCCAGACGGCGGAAGCCCGCTTCTGCCTGCGCGGCAAAAATCTCCGGAATGGAGCAGCCCGCGCGGCGGACGATTTCCTCGTCCGCATCGAGAAACGTCCGGTTGAGCGCGGCGGCAAGCGCCTTTCCGACGGAGCTTTTGCCGCAGCCGGGCATGCCGATAAGAATGATGTTTTCCATCTGGCGGGACAAAAGCCGTTCAATGCGGTCAATTTCCGCGTCCGGAACCGGATTCCCCGTAAAATACTCGCAAGCCTTTTTCGCCTGCGCCACGAGCATCGATAGCCCGCTCGCATGCGGAATACCGAGCTGCTCGGCTTGCAGCATCAAAGCGGTTCGTGCGGGGTTATAGACCACGTCCAGAACGCCGTCGAGCGCGGAAAAGCGCGTCAGATCGACGGGGCTTTCGCCGTTATTCGGATACATGCCAAGAGGCGTTGCGTTGATCAGCAGCTTCGCGTCCAGATGCCGGTCCAGATTCTCGTAGTTGTTTTCGCCGGTGCGCGAAATGACGACGACAGGGTCTGCGCCGAGGCTTTTCAGAACGTGGCACACGGTCACCGATGCGCCGCCGGAGCCGAAGACCAGAGCCTTTTTGTCCGCAGCCTCGACCCCGCTTTTCTGCAGCAGCCACGAAAAACCGAAGGCGTCGGTGTTGTAGCCGGTGAGTTTGCCGCCGCGGTTTACAATCGTGTTGACGCTTCCGATGGCAGCGGCTTCCGGGGATATCTCGTCGAGATATGCCATGACGGTCTTTTTGTAGGGAATCGTGACGTTCAGCCCGTCAAACGTGCCGGATTTCAGAAACGCCTCCAGTTCTTCCGGCTCTTTTTCATAGAGTTTGTATTCATAGCAGGACAGTTCCCGGTGAATCTGAGGGGAATAGCTGTGACCGAGCTTCCTGCCGAGCAGTCCGCAGCGCAGCATCCTAGATCACCTCGCTGTAGCTTCCGAGATACGAGAACTGCTCGCAGATGCCGGGAAGCTCTGCCATAAGCTGCAAAAAGTCGGGGGAGTAGATCGACGTGTCGAGGTCAAAATAGAAGGCAAACTCAAAGTCGCGCTCCGGAATCGGGCGGCTTTCGAGCTTGTTGAGGTTGATGCCGAGCGCGTTGAAGAGCGAGAGCACCTGATACAGTGCGCCCGGCTTGTGCGCGAGCACCATGCGAAGACTTGTGCGGTCCGCGCCCGGATAGATCTCCAGATTCTTGCTGATGCAGATAAAGCGGGTATAGTTGTTGCCCTGATCCTGCACGCACTCGGCAAGCGCTGCCAGACCGTAGAGCGCGCCGCAGGTGCGCGAGGCAAGCGCCGCGACGTCGTTTCTGCCGCTCTCGGCGACAAATTTTGCTGCTGCCGCCGTGTTTTCGCAGCGGATGATCTGCACATCCGGCAGCGTCTTCAAAAATTCCTGGCACTGACCGATTGCCTGCTCATGGGAGTAGACCTCACGGATATCGGAAAGCTTTGTGCCGGGACGGACAAGCAGACTGTGGTCGACCTTGAGCCGCGTGCTGCGGACGATGGAAAATTCGTGCTGGAGCATCAGGTCGTAGACCTTGTTGACCGAGCCTGCCGTGCTGTTTTCCAGCGGAATGATGCCGTACTGGCAAAGACCCTTCTCGATTGCCGAGAAGACCGCCTCAAAGTTCGAGAAATACAGAATGTTCGGCGCCTGGAAGAGTTTTTCGCAGGCGATCTGAGAGTATGCGCCCTCCACACCCTGGCAGGCGACCATCGCTTTGGGCGGGAAGAGATTGGGGGTCTGCTCGATGGCAGCGGCGATTTTTTTGGGAAGCTCCGCGTCGTTGCCGAGCAGCCGGTGCTGGTACGCGCGGCTCAGCGAGAAGATGAGAGAATACAGGCATCTGGCGCTGTTTTCCAGCTCATCCGGCACCAGCTCGGAGATGGCGGCAAGCTTCTGGCGCTCTCTGCCGGCGTCCAGAACGGGAAGGTTGTTTTCCTTTTTGTACGCGGCAATCTCCGCGGCGCAGGACATGCGCTCGGCAAAGAGCTTTGTCAGCTGGCTGTCGATTTCGTCAATGGTTTTGCGGGACTGTTCCAAGTTCATGATTCATTACCTCCTGTAAGTTCCGGATGCAGCGAGTGCGTCGAAAATAGCGATTGCCGCGGCAGCTTCCATGCACGGCACCGCGCGCGGGACGATGCACGGGTCGTGTCTGCCGTGGATATGGAGCACTTCGTTTTGCTTTTCGGAAAGACGGACCGAGTTCTGCGGCTTTCCGATGGATGGCGTAGGCTTGACGGCAGCGCGGAAGATGATCGGCATGCCGTTGGAAATGCCGCCGAGAATGCCGCCGCAGTGGTTTGTCTCCGTGACGACGCTGCCGTTTTCCATGCGGTAAGCGTCGTTATTCTCACTGCCGCGCAGCTTTGCTGCCTCGAAGCCGAGACCAAATTCAATGCCCTTGACGGCGGGGATGGCAAAGACGAGTTGGCTGATCCGGTTTTCCAGACCGCCGAACATCGGCTCGCCCAGCCCAGCCGGAACGCCGAGCATGCGGCACTGAATGACCCCGCCGACGGAGTCCTCCTCCGCGCGCGCCTGCGCAATGGCTGCCTTCATTTTCCCGGCGGCTTCGTCGCTCGTCGCAGGGAAGTCCTTCTGCGCGACCGGCGCGTCAAATTCGGCTGTGTCCTGAATTCCGGCAACAGCGTCAATGCGCGCCATGACCTCGATGCCCTTTTCATGCAGCAGCTGCTTGCAGATGCCGCCCGCAATGCAAAGCGGCGCCGTCAGCCTGCCGGAAAAATGCCCGCCGCCCGCGACGTCCTGAAAGCCGCCGAATTTGACCTGCGCGGTATAGTCGGCATGTCCGGGGCGCGGAACATCCACGAGATTGCTGTAATCCTGCGAGCGGGTGTTGGTGTTTCGGATGATAGCGCTGAGCGGCGCGCCGCAGGTTACGTTTCCGACGAGACCTGAGAGAAACTCCGGGGCGTCTGCCTCCTTTCGCGGCGTGGACCAGGCGTTCTGCCCGGGGGCGCGCCGGCGAAGAAATGCGGAAAGCTCGTCCATGTCAATCGCGAAGCCGGCGGGAAGACCCGAAAGGCTCATGCCGATTGCCGGGCTGTGCGACTGCCCGAAGATGGAAAGCTCCAGAACCTCGCCGTGATAAAAGCTGCTCATGTGCGGTCTCCTTTCAGTGTGTCCAGCGTCTGCCAGAACGAAGGATAGGATTTGGACGTGCATTGTGCGCCCAGCACCGTGACGGGCGCTTTGCAGCCGCCTGCGAGAACTGCCGCCAGCATGGCGATGCGGTGATCGCCGAAGGAATCGGCGCTGCCGCCTGAAAGCTGCGGGCAGCCTGTGAGGATCAAGCCATCTGGCAGTTCCTGTGCCTGCCCGCCGAGGGCGTTCACGGTCTCGGCGACGGTGTGCAGCCGGTCGGATTCTTTGAGACGGAGCCTTGCGGCGTTGCGGATTTCGGTTTTGCCGCGCGCTAAGGCGGCGACGGCAGCGATGGCAGGGATTAAATCCGGGATGGGACCTGCGTCAATGGAAATGCCGTGAAGCGGCGCGCCTCGGACCAGAATGCCGTCTGCCTGCGTCTGAACCTCCGCACCGAACGCGCGCAGAAGCTCCAAAACCGCCCGGTCCGCCTGATCACTCTGCATGTTCAGACCGGACGCAAAAATGCCGGTTGGAGACAGCGCGCCCGCGCAGAGGAAAAATGCCGCGCCGGACCAGTCTCCCTCGGCGCTGCAGCCGTCCGGGAGCGCACAGCGCTGGTTTCCGGGAATGGAAAGGCAATTTCCGTTTTTGGAAAAGCGAATTGCAGATTTGGAAACGGCGTCCTGCGTCATGGAAAAGTAGCTTGCTGATTGGAGCGCACCCGTAATTTCCAGCGTGCTGTCTCCATCCAGCAGCGGCAGGGCAAATAACAGCCCCGACAGATACTGCGACGACACATTACCGGGAAGCGAGAAATGCCCCGGCTGCAGCTGCCCGGAAACATAAAGCGCAGAGCCATCGCGCCGAAGGACCATGCCGTGCGCCATCAAAACTTCGTCCAGCGGATGCAGCGGACGCTCGGGGAGTCTGCCTTCCATCTGAAACACGCCGGAAAGCCCCAGCGCTCCCAGAACGGGCAGCAGAAAGCGAAGCGTTGAGCCGCTTTCCCGGCAGGGGAGCTTACATAATCCATCCGGCTTCCGGCTTGCAAAGACCGGCGTGACGGAAATGCGGCTTTCTTCGTGCGTGATTTGCGCGCCCATGGCGGTTAAGCAGTCGATGGTGGCAAGAATATCGTCGGAGAAGGTATCGCACAAAACCGTAACAGGTGCGGTTCCGAGCGCAGCGCAGATCAGAAGCCGGTGCGCGTGCGATTTGGAAGCGGGCGCGCGGAAGCTGCCGGAAAGACTGCCCGGCGCAACCACGCGGTTCATTGCGCGCCTCCGGCGGTGAGCCAGTCGGGAACGTCGCAGACCGGAACAGGAACGAGCGTGCAGCGCCCGATTTTTTCGGGAACGACGAGCGTCACCGTACCGCCCATGGTCTTTTTGTCGCTGCGCACAATACCCAGAAGAGAAAGCGCAGGATAGGGAACCTCTGTCGGCAGATGATACTGCTTCAGAAGCGCAATCAGCTGCTCAAGGGTATCTTCTTTGCAGTAGCCTTTCTTCACTGCGGCGCGCGTCATCATGACCATGCCGATGGAGACCGCGCAGCCGTGGCTGATGGAAAACGCGCTGGCGGCTTCCACCGCGTGACCGAACGTGTGCCCTAGGTTTAAATACTGGCGCGCGCCGGTGTCGAATTCGTCTTCCTCCACGACATCGCGCTTCATCGAGATGCAGAACTCCAGCATGTGTTCAAGCTGCTCACGCGGCGGCGTTTTCTGCAGGTCCTCAAAAAAGGCGTGGCTTTTGAGCATTGCCGCCTTGATCACCTCGGCACAGCCGTCATAGAAAACAGGGTCGGGGAGGGTAGACAGGACATGCGGGTCGCAGAGAACCAGCGACGGCTGGCAGAATGCGCCGACGAGATTTTTGCCCGCCGGAAGATCGACCGCCGTCTTGCCGCCGACCGAGGAGTCGACCTGCGACAGAAGCGTTGTCGGAATCTGTACGAACCGGACCCCGCGCAGGTAGGTCGCCGCGGCAAAGCCAGCCATATCTCCGACCACGCCGCCGCCGAGCGCAACAACAAGACCCTTGCGTGACAGGTGCCGCGCAGCAAGCGCATTTAAAATGTCGGCGTAGACCGAGAGATTCTTCGACTGCTCGCCATGGGGGAAGGTAAAACTGGTTACGTCGAACCCGGCTTTTTGCATCGAAGCGAGCACTGTTTCGCCATAAAGATCCCAGACGGTGTCGTCGCTGACGATCAGCGCCTCGCCTGCGCCGCAGATGGTTTTGATTTCTTCGCCTGCGCGATCGAGAATGCCGCGCTCAATCAGGATATCGTAGCTTTTCGAGGCGTTTACATGGATGGTTTTCATCTGCCGTCGACCTCCTCCTTGCGCCGCTTTCCGTCGTCCAGCAGCTTTGTAAGCCCCGCAAGGTCCTGTGTTTCCAGCGCCTTCTGATAGGCGGCAAGATTTTCGGACAGAACGGAAAGCTCCTGCATCAGATAATCGCGATTTTCCAGAAACAGCTCTGCCCACATCTGCGGGTTGAGCCACGCCACGCGCGTCATATCCTTGTAGCTGCCGGCAGAAAAGCCTTTGTGACTGCCTGCCGTGGGGCTTTTGATGTAGGCATTGGAGACCACATGCGCCAGCTGCGAGGTGAAGGCGATCATCCGGTCGTGCTCTTCCGCCGTGGTGACGGAGAATTTTTCAAATTCTGCCGGGGCAAGCAGGTCCTTGGCGCGCTGCAGCAGGTCAATGTCGTCGAAGACCGGCGGGACGAGGACCATCGGCGCGCCGTGGTACAGATTTGCCCGCGCGTATTTAAAGCCCGAATTGTGCGTGCCTGCCATCGGGTGCCCGCCGAGGTAGGTAAAGCCGTGTTCCTGCGCCAGCGGGAAAAGTGCCCGGCAGACCACGCGCTTGGTACCGCAGCAGTCAATGACCATCGGCTTTTTGCCGATGTACGGCGCCATTTGCGTGACGTATGCGATGGCGGCTTCGGGGTAGATGGCAACGAGGACGATGTCGCACGTGCCGATGTTCTCTTTGGTGAGCGGCGCGGAGACCGCGCCTTCAATTTGTGCAAAGGACAGAACGCTCTCGTCGCGGTCAAAGGCGAGGACCTCATGTCCTGCCTCGCTGTATGCCTTTGCAAACGAGCCTCCGATCAGACCCAGACCGACAATTCCGGCTCTCATTGTGAAACAGCCTCCCGTACCTTCATGACCTTTGCGGAAAGCTCTGCAAACTGCGAGGGGGTCAGCGACTGCGCGCCGTCGCACAGCGCGTGAATCGGGTCATTGTGGACCTCGACCATGATACCGTCTGCGCCGCCTGCCGTTGCCGCCAGCGCCATCGGCGTCACGAGACGGGCAAGACCGGTCGCGTGGCTGGGGTCGACGACGACGGGAAGATGCGAAAGCTCATGGAGCATCGGAACGGCAGATAGATCGAGCGTGTTTCTGGTGTAGGTCTCGTAGGTGCGGATGCCGCGCTCGCAGAGGATAACCTGCTCGTTGCCGCTTGCCATGATGTACTCGGCGCTCATCAGAAGCTCTTTCATCGTCGCAGCAATGCCGCGCTTTAATAAGATGGGCTTTTTCGTCTTGCCGAGCTCCTTGAGAAGATCGAAGTTCTGCATGTTGCGCGCGCCGACCTGAATGAGATCGACGTCTTCAAAAAGGTCCAGATGGCGCACATCCATGATCTCGGTGACAATCGGAAGACCGGTTTCCTTCTTCGCAACCGACAAAAGCCGAAGACCCTCTGCCTTGAGACCCTGGAAGTCATACGGAGACGTGCGGGGCTTGAACGCGCCGCCGCGCAGCAGCTTTGCGCCCGCCTTCTTCACATCGTTGGCAACGCCCACGATCTGTTCTTCCGACTCGACCGAGCAGGGACCTGCGATCATCGCGAAGTTGCCGCCGCCGATTTTGACACCGCTGACATCGACAATCGTATCGTCCGGATGGAACTTGCGGTTGCAGCATTTGAACGGGTCGGAGACGCGGCGCACGGCGTCGACGATATCGAGGCTTGCAATCAGGTCCATGTCGACGGATTTCGTGTCGCCGATGAGTCCGAGGACGGTCTGATAATCGCCCTGCGAAATATGGACGCCGAGATTCTGGGCTTTGAACCAGCTGATCAGCTGGTCACGGCGGGCTTCACTTACGTTCGGTTTCAAAATAACGATCATGGTCTTGCACCTCCAAAAAATAAGGGCGGCACAGGGAATCTGTGCCGCCCGAAAAACCTTGGTTTTGTCGTTTTTTGCGCATCACAAATTGCCCTTACTATTGCAAATAGTAAAGTAAAAGTAATATGCGCCAAAAACAAACTGAGCCATTGTCGGTTCTCCTCATCTAAGATGGTCTCATTCTAGCGCTGCAATGTGCAAAAGTCAATGGCAAAATCAGCCAATCGGCAGAAAAAGTTGAAGGATGCTTGACAAAATTGTCTATTTGTAATAGACTAAATTTGTCCATAGATAATAGACAGGAGAGAATCGACATGGCAGAAGGAAAACTCGGCGCGGTCGAGTCGCGCTTTGCGGATATCGTCTGGGCGCATGCACCGCTAGCCTCAAGAGAGCTGGCACGTCTTTGTGAGCAGGAGCTGGGCTGGAAACGCACGACGACATATAATGTACTGCGTAAGCTCTGCGAGAGAGGTCTTTTTCAGAACGACGGCGGCACGGTCCGGGCGCTCGTCTCGCGCGAGGCGTTTTACTGCTCACAGGGAGAGGCGCTGGTCGATTCGGCGTTCGGCGGGTCGCTGCCTGCGTTTTTGGCAGCGTTTACGAGGCGGCGCGCGCTCAGCCGCAGCGAAATCGAGGAAATACAGAAGATGATCGACGAGGCGGAGGCGTAATATGGGAGCTATCTTTGAAGCATTGGTCGACCATTCGGATCGAATTTTTTCCGCGCTTCTCAACCGGGCGGTTGCGGCGACGCTTCTGATCCTGGCGGTGTGCGTGTATCGCGCGCTGTCTCCGAAGGCGCCGAAGTGGACACGGCTTTTCCTATGGGCGCTGGCAGGGCTGCGGCTGTGTCTGCCGTTCTCCATTCAAAGCGCTTGGAGCCTGGTTCCGAGCGAGAAAATTCTCGACTATGAGACAGCGCAGTATGCGGCAAAGCCGGAAATCACAAGCGGCATTGCCGCGCTCAACCAGGCGGTGAATCCGGCGTTTGGTGAGAGTTTCGCGGCGACCCCGGCGGCGAGCGTCAATCCCTTGCAGGTCTGGATGCATCTTGCGGGACTTGTCTGGGCAATCGGCGTTCTGGCGCTGCTGCTTGCGGCGCTGGTGAGCGTTTGGAAACTCCGGCGGCGCGTACAGGCGTCCATCGAGCTTACAAAGGGCGTGCGGCTGTGCGACGCGATCGATACGCCGTTTCTGCTGGGGCTTTTCCGCCCGACGGTCTATCTGCCGTCGCAGCTATCGCAGCGGGAGCGGGACGTTGTGCTGGCGCATGAAGCGGCACATAAAACGCACGGCGACTGCATCTGGAAGCTCCTTGGCTACGGCATTCTCTGCGTCTACTGGTTCTATCCGCCGGTGTGGCTGGGCTACGGCCTGTTCTGCCGCGATCTGGAGCTGGCGTGCGACGAGCGGGCGGTGAAGCGCCTCAGCCTTGAAGAGAAAAAGCGCTATGCGAGCGTGCTGCTTTCCTGCAGCGTGCCGCGCGGGAGCTTCCCGGTCTGCCCGCTGGCGTTCGGTGAGGTGGGCGTGAAAGAGCGCGTGAAGCGGGTCCTTGACAAAAAGCCCGCAAAGGCGCTTATCGCGCTGGCGCTTGCGGTCTGCCTTGTGATCGGCGTGTGCTTCCTGACAGCGAAGCAGGATGAGCAGATCTACGGTCTGTCCGCCGGCAGCTATGTCATGGACGAAGCGGATGCAGTTCAGATTCTGCCGTCGCGGGTAACCTTCCGGATGTCCGGCAATCGGCACGAATTTGTATTTATGCTCAGTCCGATTTCCTCTTATTATATGGCGGGAGACTATACAATAAACGACGGCTTCGTAACCTGCTCCGACGGGACGTATACGCTCGTCTTCAAAATTCAGGACAACGACACCATCGTTCTGCAAATTCCGAATCAGGACGGTCTTCATATGAGTGGACTCTTTATTCCAAACGGGACGGAATTTCACTATGAAGCGCCGGACGACAGCCGCTTGATTTTTTATAAGCAGGAACCTCCGGCCGGTGCGCAGCGCGCAGACTTCCGTATGAGCTTTGATGACAAACTCTCTTATGGAGAGGTTTGGACCGAGTACTGGCAGAACGGGAGCTGCACCCGGTCTCAGCCGCTTACCCTAACAACGGCGGATGAGAAACTGCACCTGGTGTTTCAGAACCCGTTCAGCGCCCAAAACGCTGCGCCCGTGGTCCAGCTTTCTCTGGAGGCGGACGCGGCCAGACAGGTTTCGGCATCGTTTACCATGCCGGAGGATATGATGGGCTTCGGCTTCAAGTCCTATGAAGACGGGACAGAGCTTCCGCTTCAGGACGGGGAGGACGTCGTGCTGGCCTCGCTGGTCCCGGACCTTGGAGACGGTGTACGCATGTATAGCTGCACCGAATTGGCTGCAATGCCGGAGCTTTATCAGGAAGCGGACAGTATCCTGATTGTCAAGGCGGCGTTCGGAAGCGGCCTGCCGCCGCAATAAAATGAGCCCTCCAGCCGGAGGGCTTTTCTGCGTCCGGCAAAAATTTTTCTTTTTTGCGTGCAACCGATGCATCTGTTTCTCGTCTTGAATGGCAGAGGGACATGAAAAAGGAGGAATTCTTATGAAACCGAAAAAGCTGCTTGCCGCACTTCTGGCCGCCGCCTGTTTTCTGGGCACGACCGGCTGCGCCTCACAAAGCATCGCGGCAACCGATCTGACGAAAAACGTCAAAAAAGCAGAGCAAACCGTGTGCCTTGACGAAGATACGCAAGACAAGACCATCGAAGAAGTGACCGGCTTCGGCGTAAAGCTCCTGCAAAACGAAATGGAAAAAATCAATCCGCTGCTTTCCCCCTTGAGCATTGCGTCCGCGCTTTCCATGACGGTCAATGGCGCCGTCGGAGAGACAAAAACGCAGATGGAAAACGTTCTGGGCGCGAACGCGGACACGCTTTCTTCCATCTTTGCCGCACTTCAGAACGCAAAAAAGGACGACAAGCAGATGAATCTTGCCAACTCCATCTGGCTCAAGGACACGCCGACGCTGCACGTCGAAGACGCGTTCTTGCAGAAAAACGCCGATTTCTTTGGAGCCGGCATTTACTCCGCCCCGTTTGACGATTCAACAAAAACAGCCATCAATGACTGGGTCAGCAAACATACAGACAAAATGATTCCGAAAATTCTCGATGAGATTCCGGGCGATGCGGTCATGTATCTTGTGAGCGCCCTGGCGTTTGACGCGAAGTGGGACAGACCCTTCAAATCCTACGAGGTGTGGGACGGAGCGTTTACCGCGCGCAATGGGCAGGAGCAGACCGGAGACTTTCTCCACGGCGCGGTCGGGCAATATCTCTCGGACGAACACGCGGAGGGCTTCCTGAAACCTTATGCGGATGGGAAATACGCCTTTGCCGCGCTGCTGCCGGATGAAACAACCAACATAGAAAATTATGTCAACCAGTTGACAGGCGAGCGGCTTCATGCTATACTTGCCTCTCCGATTGACGAAAGCGTGGAAATTGCGCTGCCGAAGTTCAGAGCAGAGTTTTCTGCCGAGCTTTCCGAGAATCTGAAAGCGCTCGGCATGACGGATGCGTTTGACGGCGCGAACGCCGACTTTACCGCCCTCGGCACGTCCGACGAAGGGAACATCTATATCTCGCGCGTGCTGCACAAGACCTTTATTCAGGTCGACGAAGAGGGCACGAAAGCTGGCGCGGCGACGGCGGTGGAGGCAGCGACGGAAAGTGCGGCGCTCTACCCGCACAGCGTCCTTTTGAACCGACCCTTTGTGTACATGATCGTCGATCTGGAAACCGGGCTTCCCATTTTTCTCGGCGCTTTGACAGCGCTGCCGGAGGTGTGATACAATGCGTTTGAAAAAATTCGTGGCAGCAGGACTTGCTGCAGTGCTGGCGCTTTCGATGGCAGGCTGCGCGCCGGCTGTGGAAAGCTGCCCTGCGGCGGAAAAAGAAACGACGCCGGAAACGTCTGCGCTTGCTGCGCCGGTTTATCCCGAAATGGCGCAGTACCCGGACGAATCGGCGTATTGGAAAAAGGACGGCTCGTTTGACGACGACGGCTTTTCCAAGGTATACGATGCCTGGTGGGCAGACAAGCGGGCGCGTAATAACCTGCAGCTTCCGGACCCGGACGGCATGCAGCGCTTCCTGCGCGCTTCGACCGGAACGATGCTGGCGCAAGGCGGCGGGCAGAACCTCGTCTATTCGCCGCTGAATGTGTACATGGCGCTCTCGATGCTCTGCGAGTGCACCGACGGCAATTCCCGCGCGCAGATTTTGACCCTTCTGGGGCAGAGCGATCTTGCGTCGGTGCGCGCACAGGCAAGCGCGCTCTGGAACGCCAACTACTGCGCCGATGGCGCGGTGACGAGCGTTCTGGCAAGCTCCCTGTGGCTGCGAGACGGCACAAATTATGTGCAGAGTACGCTCGATACGCTGGCAAAGACCTATTACGCCTCGACGTTTTCCGGGGAAATGGGAAGTGACGATTACAATAAGGTGCTGCAAAGCTGGCTGAACGAGCAGACGGGCGGGCTTCTTGAGAAGCAGGCGTCCGGCGTCTCATTTGATCCAGATACGATTCTGGCGCAGGCGACGACGATCTATTACCGCGCCAAATGGTCGGAGGAATTTTCCAAGAGCCAGACGAGCGAAGGAACCTTCCACGCGGCAGCAGGCGATCTCACGTGCGATTTTATGCACCGGTCCGATTCCGACACCTATTACTGGGGCGAGCAGTTCGGCGCAATCGAGCTTTCGCTGCGCGAAAGCGGCTGTATGAAGCTGCTGCTGCCCGACGAGGGCGTCAGCCCGGAGGATCTCTTGCAGGACGAGGAAGCAATGAACTTCCTACTGGGAAGCGGCGACTGGGAAAACAGCAAATTTTTGATTGTAAACCTTGCGCTGCCGAAGTTTGACGTTTCATCCGACCTGGACTTAAACGAGAGCCTGCAGGCGCTCGGCGTGACGGATGTGTTCAGCCCCGCAGCCGCGGACTTTTCCCCTGCAATCCAGGACGCGGACGGCGTCTACCTTTCCAGAGCGGACCACGCCGCGCGCGTGACAGTCGACGAAGAGGGCGTGACGGCAGCAGCCTACACGGTCATGATGGAAGCGGGCGCGGCGGAGCCGCCGGATGAAGAAATAGACTTCACGCTGGACCGCCCGTTCGTCTTCGCCATCACCGCGCGCAGCGGGCTGCCGCTGTTTGTCGGTATTGTCAACACCCCCGAATGAAAGAAATCCGAAATTGAGAAAGAAAGCAAATCATTAGAAATTCAAAGGAGAAACCAACCATGAAAAAGATTTTAGCGATGCTTCTTGCACTTGCCTGCGTTTTCAGCTTTGCAGCCTGCGCAAGCAAGAAAACAGACGATACCGTCGGTGAAGAAAAACCCTCGACCTCTGAGCAGACGCCCACCGAGCCGGAAGCACCCGCTGAAGAGCCTGACGCTCCTGCGGAAAAGCCCGCAGACGATGAAAATGCAGCCAAGCCGGATGACGGCATGCTCGACGATGAATTTGGCGTAGGCGAGCCCTCCGAGGAAAACGCACCGGCGGCAGAAGGCGGCACAGAGAATGCCGAGAGTACGCAGGAGGCGCTGGATCTTCTCAACAAAATCTGGGCAAGCTACAAAGACGAGGAAAAGTTCCCCGCAGCAGGCGGCGACTATGATAACAGCGTGGACGATGCAGCAGGCGCTGTGAATATTGCAAACGCGGATAATCTTTCGTACCTGCTTACCTTCCCGGCAAATGATGCTGTGAAGCTGGACGGCGCGGCATCTCTTATGCACATGATGAACGGCAACACCTTCACCTGCGGGGCATACCATGCGGCAAACGCAGACGACGTTTCGTCCATCGTAGAGGACATCCACAACGAAATTTCCGGCAAGCAATGGATGTGCGGCTTCCCGGACAAGATGTTCATCGCAACGAGCGGCAATCTGATCGTAGCGGTATACGGCGATGAAGAGCTTGTCAACACCTTCCGCGACAAGCTTGCCGCGGCGGATGCAAGCTTTACCGCCGTCTATGACGAGGCAATCGACGCCTAAATTCATATCATCTGACAGGAGGCTCCCATGCTTTTTTCCAGCATTCCGTTTTTATATTACTTCCTGCCGCTTGTGCTGGCAGTCTATTTTCTCACACCGCGCGCGGGAAAAAACGCAGTGCTTTTCCTTTCGAGCCTCCTGTTCTATGCCTGGGGGGAACCGAGGTTCTGCATCTTCATGCTGCTGAGCATCGCGCAGGGCTACGTCTTCGGGCGTCTGATTGAAAAACATGCACAGAACAAGAAGCGGTCAAAGCTTTTTTTGACCGCTTCTGTCGCGCTCAGTCTGGCGCTGCTGGCGTACTGCAAATACGCAGACTTCTTTCTATCCAGCGTAAATGCCGTAACGGGGCTGTCTTTCAAGCTTCTGCACGTCACGCTCCCCATCGGCATCAGCTTTTACACGTTCCAGATTTTAAGCTATGTGGTCGATGTCTACCGGGGCGAGGTTCCGGCGCAGAAAAGCTTTTTGAAGCTCGGCACCTATATCGCGATGTTTCCGCAGCTCATTGCAGGACCCATTGTGCGCTACGCAGACATTGCGCCGCAGCTGGACAGCCGCCAGACGACGCTCGAAGATGTATCGTCCGGCGCGTGCCGGTTTGTGATCGGGTTATCTAAAAAGGTGCTGCTGGCAAATGTTCTGTATGAGCTGATCACGGCGTTTCAGCAAAGCCGGGACCTGTCGGTCCTCTATTTCTGGCTCTACGCCGTGAGCTTTGCCCTGCAGCTCTATTTTGACTTTTCCGGCTACAGCGATATGGCAATCGGACTCGGCAGAATTTTCGGTTTCCGGTTTCAGGAGAATTTCAACTACCCGTATATCTCCGGCTCCATCACCGAATTCTGGCGGCGCTGGCATATCAGCCTCGGCTCCTGGTTCCGGGACTACGTCTATATTCCGCTCGGCGGAAACCGCGTATCGAAGGCAAAATGGCTGCGGAACATTCTCGTTGTCTGGATGCTGACCGGTCTGTGGCACGGGGCAAGCTGGAACTTTGTTCTGTGGGGGCTGGGCTTTGCGGTCTTGCTGGTGGCAGAGAAGCTGGTGTACGGCAGGCTGCTGCAGAGAACGCATGTCTTGAAGCACGTTTATACGCTGCTGCTTGTGACGCTGAGCTTCGTTCTTTTCAATGCGGACTCCGTGTCGGAGGCGGTTTTGCAGCTCGGCGCAATGTTTGGCGCAGGCGGGCTGCCGCTTGTCAGCACGGAAGGCGTCTATTACCTCAAAAGCTACGCCGGAACCTTCCTGTTTGCGGCAATCGGTGCGACACCACTGGTATCGAACGCCATTTCCCGGTTCGGGAAAACCCGATTCGGCGCGCAAGCGCTGACCGTTTTGCAGCCGCTTGTCATGCTTGCACTTCTTGCCGCGTGTACGGCGTTTCTGGTCGATGGGTCGTTTAACCCGTTTTTGTATTTCCGGTTTTAAGGAGGCAGGAGGATGCAGAAGAAAAAAAACATGCTGACCGTCCTGCTTCTGGGCGCATTCCTGTTCGGCTTTGCCGTCTGGGGCGCGATCAAGCCCGCAGATGCACAGTCTCAGTCGGAGCGGCGCAGTCTCGCGCAGTTTCCGGCGTTTTCTGTGAAAGGCTTTTGGGACGGGAAATGGACAGGCGATTTTGAAAGCTATACACTCGATCAGTTCCCGCTGCGTGAGCAGTTCCGGACACTCAAGAGCCTGCTGTCGCTCGGCGTGTACCGGCAGAAGGACAACCACGGCGTGTATCTGGCAGACGGCTTTGTTTCGAAGTTGGAATACCCGCTGAACGAAGCGTCTCTCCAACACGCGCAGGAGCGCTTTCGCTTTGTCTATGACAAGTATCTCGCGGACACGGATGTGAAACCCTATCTTGCGGTGATTCCGGACAAAAACTACTATCTGGCAAAGCAGAACGGCTATCCGGCGCTGGACTACGATGTGTTTTTCTCGTCCATGCGCGATAACCTTTCGTGGGCACAATATATTGATCTCGCCGGAAGCCTGCAAATCGAAGACTATTACAGAACCGACCTTCACTGGCGGCAGGACCGGCTTCTGCCTGCGGCAAAGACGCTTGCGCAAGCGATGGGCGCAAGCGTAGAAGAAGCCTTTGAAACGCAGACGCTTGCACGCGATTATTACGGGCTTTACTACGGCTATGCGGCGCTGCCCGTGAAGCCGGAGACGGTCTCGTATCTGACGAGCGACACGATTGAAAGCGCCGTCGTGACAAATTTTGAGACGAACCGGACCGGTGCGGTCTATGACATGGAAAAGGCGGCGGGGAAGAACCCGTATGAGATGTTCCTGTCCGGTTCGGTGTCGCTTCTGACGATCGAAAACCCGAACGCGAAGACGGACAGGGAGCTGGTGATCTTCCGCGACTCGTTTGCCAGCAGCCTGGCGCCGCTGCTTTTAGATGGCTACGCAAAAATTACGCTGGTCGATATCCGCTATCTTCCGAGTGTAAGGCTTGGAAGCTTCCTGACGTTTACCGATCAGGACGTGCTGTTTTTGTACAGCGTGAACGTTTTGAACAACAGCGAAACCATCAAATAGTGCAGAAAAGACCACCCTTCTGGATGAAAAACGGACAGGCATGAAAAACGCAGCGGATGCAGGAAAGCATCCGCTGCTTTTGGTTCAGGAAGGGATTTTGCGCTTTTCCGCTGCGTCGAAGCCGTGGACCCAGTCGGAGCAGTGGTAGTAGATAAAAAAGATGACCGAGCTGATGGACCAGGTGATGGGATAGGCGTAGTAGATGAAACGGATTTCGTGGCTGTAGCGCATGATCAGCGAGATATATGTGATGCGCAGCACACACCAGACGGCAAGCATCACAAGCATCGGTACGAACGCCTTGCCTGCGCCGCGGCAGACGGAAGCTACCGCGTGAGAATAGGCGAGCAGACAGTAAAAGAGGGTAATGACACGCGCCTGCCGCGTTGCCAGCGCGATAACCTCCGGCGTCCGGCTGAACAGACTTGCCAGCTGCGGCATGGTAAGATACATGGCGATGCCGATCAGCTCGGCAAGCAGCAGGGCGCTGATGATGCCGAAGCGCGCGCCGGTTTTTGCGCGGTCATATTTCTGCGCGCCGAGGTTCTGGCTGGTATAGGTCGTAAGCGCCATGGTAAAGCTTGTAATCGGCAGGAAGGCGAAGCCTTCGAGCTTGCTGTAGGTGCCGTAAGCTGCCATGGCGATTTTGCCGAAGGAATTGATGTTCGTCTGCACGACGACGTTTGCAAGTCCGATGACGGAATTCTGCACGCCGGAAGGAAGCCCGTAGCGAAGAATCAAGCCGATCATTTCACGATCGGCGCGCAGATGCGACAGCCGCAGGCGGTATTTTGCTGTCTTGCGTGAGAGCTGGATCAGGCACAGAATCATGCTGATTGCCTGTGAGATGACCGTCGCCACGGCGGCGGACCATACGCCCCAGCCGAAGCCGCCGATGAACAGAATGTCCAGCGCGATATTGACCGCCGAGGACAGCAGCAGATAATAAAGCGGTCTTTTGCTGTCTCCGAGCGCGTTCATGACGCTCTTGCAGGCGTTATAAAGCATGACTGCCAGCACGCCGGTAAAATAATAGCGGAAATAGGAGATAGCGTCCGGCAGAACCTCGGGGTCAGTGCCCATCCAGCGAAGGATGGTAGGCGTCAGCAGAACGCCGAAGATGGTGAGGAAAATGCCGCTCAGAAGGTTCACGAAAATATTTGCGTGGATGGCGCGCTCGACCCGTGCGTCGTCGCCTGCTCCAAAGTAGCGCGAGATGGCAACGCCCGCGCCGAGGGTCAAGCCCTCAAAGAAGCTGGTCATCAGGAAAATCAGAGGACCCGATGAACTGACGGCGGCAAGCGCCTCGTCGCCGAGAAAGCGCCCGACGATCAGAGAGTCTGCGGTATTATACAGCTGCTGGAAAATCTGGCTCAGCAGGACCGGCAGTGCAAAGCCCGCAATCAGTTTCCACGGACTGCCGACCGTCATGTCCCGCATCGTGCTTTTCACCGTGCATCCGTCCTTTCCGGGCATGTTTCGAGCATAGTATGGTAATTCTAACAGAATCGAAACGAAAATACAACCCGTCCGATTTTTTTCGCGATTGCTAACCGGCGGTTACTCGCGGTTTCTGCGGACAGGTGGTATCATAAAACAAAACTGTTAGAGCAAGAGGGGGAGAACGGGTCATGAAAGGATTCTGGAAACGGGCGGCAATGGGGCTGCTGGCGATAGCGATGCTGCTGTGCGCTGCCTGCGCGGCGCCGGAACAGGAACCGGAGCAGGAGATGCAGACGGACATCGCGGGCGCAGACTGGCGCACGTATGGGCAGGTGAGCGACGCGGGGACCATCACGCGCGCGGGGGAGCAGACAAGCGTGCTTGCCTGCGTATTTGACAGCGGCGTGGAGTTTTATCTGGATGAAGAAACGCAGACTTTTTTTGCAGAAGCAGTCTTTCCGGAAAAGATCGAGGGCGCACACGATCTGTTTGAAGCGCTCTCGCTGGACGATCTGAACGGCGACGGCGACAGCGACGTGCAGCTCATGCTCACCGGTCAGACGCTGATCTGGTACTACGACGCGGCAAGCGAGAGCTACGTCTATCAGCCGCAGACTTGACAGGTCGCCGTGTGAAGCGGAGGAAAAGCACGAAAATACCCGGAGGTCTTGCAGGGCAAGGCTTTCGGGTATTTTTTGCATGCCGGCAGTTTTGTGTGTTTAGCCGTTCAGCGCGGGGAAATAGGTGATTTTTGCGCTGTATTTGTCAAGCAAACCGTCGAGATAGCTTTGCACATAGTCGCGCATTTTCTCGGGCGGATTGACCTTTGTAAACGTCAGCCCATGCGCCTGGCAGTATGCCTCGCCGAGCACATCGCGCAGCTTCTGCCGCAGAATCACGCGCGGAAGCTGCTCACGGATGGCAGCAAAATACCCATCCGGTGCAACACCGACCTGCTTGCACCAGGCGTCCACCGCAGTACGCACATCTTCGTATTCTTCGTAGTTCTGCTGCTGCGCGGCGAAGGCTTCGTCAACCTCCTCCTGCGAGACGGAAAGCCCGAGGTGCTCTGCCTCGTCGAGCATGGCAAGGTTCTCAAGCAGCTGGTCGACGGCTTCTTGATCGCTGACGGCTTTGCCGCCGGAGAGCGCCTGCTGGTTCTGCTTTTCATAATCGACGAGGCTTCTGCGGATTTCCGTTTCTCCGTAAGACGCGACGACCGGGTCATCATCCTGTACGCCTTTTTTATCGGCACACCCGGCAAGCAGACTCAACGCAAGAATCGCTGCGGCAAGTAAGAAAGCAAAGCGGATTCGTTTTATCATGCAGAGTCCTCCCTTACGATGGGGTAGCATCAGTATAGCATGTCTGTTTGGGAAAGTCCAGTTGGAACGCAGGCGCATGAGAATAACAAGCTGACGTTTGCAAGGATGACAAAAAGAGCTGCCTGACTTCGTTCGAAATCAGGCGGCTCTCCTTGTGAATCATAAAATCAAGCTGCAGAATCGTTGCCACGAGAGGCATCAAGGTTTAAAAAGTCCAGTGTTTACGGACTTTTTTCAACCTCTGAAATTATTCCCACTCGCCAAGCGGAAACGCGCTCTAAACTTTTTTGTATAGACCGTTTGCTTCCATTTGGCTTTATTTGATACCAATTATCCCAATCCTATGGGGTATCCGACTTTCTGCTATCAAAAAGCTATCAGGGGATGCTATCAATAGAAGAAATCAGCAATCAAGAATTATCTAAAGAATATTCTGCCAGATCATAATATATGCAATAATTACACGCTGCACAGTAGTTAGGCATTGATTTGATGCAACCAATCTATTATATTCATCCCTACTCTAGCAACATCTAATTCGTCCAATACTCCGCTATGCATTATCACGTTTCGTGATTTTTCGATTGTCTCAAATGTAGTACGTATCCACTCTTGAGCATTAGAAAAACCAAAGTATGGTTCAAAATAAGGCCAATTCCCCTGCGAACACATTATCTTAGGTAAATCACCAAATTCCAAATATGACATCATCATATCACCACGATTTATATGCCATTTGACTTTGGTTTCAGAATCTTTTCTACTTTGCGCTTTCTCTCTAATACCGTTTTGTACACCTTTTGCCCACCAATCGTCGCCATATGCCCCAGCAAGTGTTGAGAAAACAAATTCTCGTGTTGCGTTTTCAAATGCTGTTATGGTCGCAAAAACGGTTATCATTGTTTTTGATTGCTCGACATATTTGCTGTCGATTTCATCGAAATGAAGTTCTTTTGCCAATGACTCAGAAAAGAAAGCTTCTTCTGCGGTATACTTTTTGTGACCGGCTTTGTCAAGGGCTTCTTCTGCCAGTATTCCTCGAAAAGCAAATGAATATAAATCCGTCTCCATGTGCCGATATCTCCTACTTTAACGGTAAGTGTTTGGTTAAACTTGCAAATAGAGCATCATAAACTGCCTGATCGCGTGTTGCAGGCAAATGAATGTGGATATCGTAATTCAAATCAATTCTGTGTCCTTCGTGAGGATGGGCAACCTTTGAAGTTAATCCGTTATCAGAGCTTTGCACAGGATCAGCATTTTGAGATTGAGTCGGTGTAGGTGAGCTTTGCGTTTCAGCCCAATCTGCATATCCGCATAAATTTATAAATGTGCTTGCCATATGTCCGATAGTTGCATTTTCTTTAGAACCATTAGTCAAGGTCTTGAATTTTCCTTCGACCTCTGCTTTCGTCATTTTGTTAGCAGACGTGTTAAGGGCAAACAAATCGGCGTATGCTTCTTTTATTCCCTCAGCAACCATTTGTTTTGAAAAGCTTTGATCCAAAAATTTGAAGTATCTTTCTGTTGGGGTTCCACTATCATCCAAAAAGCCAATTGCCTTTAATACGTTTACAAATTGTCTGTCATTTGAACTGGTAAAGCCTAAATCAGCCATGAACTTTGTTGTAAATTTGTCTGGGGCTTTTGCTGTCAGCATTGTATCAAAATACTGAGGAATTTTTGTGAAACTCCCTGTCATATAACTTGTCGGTAACGCCATAGTAATCCCTCCATAGATTATTTGAAATTTGTACTTTTTCTCCTTTAATCAGGTGTACATGTCATACATGAGCAGTTTCAAAACTAACTCCTTTGGCCACGCAAACCAACTCATAAGGTGCAGATATATGTTGCTAATATCGTCGGTAATATACGAAGAGAAGCCAAACGATACGACATGGTTTATGCTGTCACAACAACGATGCGTGATAAATGTCCTTCCAGATGTGGTGTGTCTCGCGACTCATTGTATGTAGACTTATTGTATTCGATATTGTAGCATATATCATGGAGGTTTACAAGTATGGATATAGTCAAGGTTTTTGGATCAAATGTTAAGCGGTATCGCCAGCAGACCGGGTTATCTCAGGAGGCATTTGCAGAAAAGTGCGGTATGCACAGAACATACATTAGTGCTATTGAATGCTTTCGCAGGAGCATTTCGTTAGAAAATATTCAGAGAATTGCAGATGCACTTGGCGTAGAACCATATAAACTATTTCTTATATCGGAGGAGGACGCATGAAGCAGTTAAGAGAGAAAATTGAAGAATTGCTATGCAATTCAAAATGTACGAAAGAGGAAATTTCTTCTATAATGCGTGAAAAAGCATTATATCCATTCAGTAGAGAGAGCCGAATTCTAGCATATCTGATGTCTCTTGGTGAAATTACATATGACGAATATGCTAAGCTCGACGAAGACTACTGCAATAGGAATCAGTTCCTCGAACTGTTTGATATGGCTCCCCGCACATATGGTCAAACATGGGGAGAAGAATACATTAGAAAATTGTTCCCGCAGTTCATCAAAGCTACGAAAGAAAACCTTGCCGACGTATACCCTGATTTTGACGGCGAATTTGATCTTTGGCTGGATGGTATTAGGATTGAGGTTAAAGCGTGTCGAGCAAATAGTACAAAAAGTAGTGGAAGTTTAGCCAGCCGAGCCTATTTACACACCGAGGCGCATGATACGGGGTTCAAATATCACTATCAGCAGTTAAAACCGTCTTGTTGCGATGTATTCATTTGGATTGGTACTTGTCGGGATACGTTGCTTTATTGGGTTTTGAGTAGTGACGAACTTCTCAAAACAGGGAAACTAGGCTCGCAACATAGAAATGAACATACAGGAACGGCAGATAATCCAGTGTTTGAAGGGCAAGTGTTCATGACAGAAGATGAGTTGCTCCCGTTCTTTGTAAAAGAAGAAAACATACTTGATGCGGTTTATGCTAAGGGCAAGTCAAAAATCGATAAATAGATTTTTACCAGCCAAAGCCGCTGTTATGATTTTTCTGTCTTGTACTGTTAAATGGTACAGACCCATGATCATGTCATCTAACTCGCTATATAGACCGCTAATGTTTTCGAAAGAGTTCATTATGCGGTCTACTTTTTTTATAATACTGTCCTGTTCTTCTGCTGAAACAATGGGTATTGGTACCTGTTCTATGTGTGAACGGAGTAATTTGACAGAGTTGAATTTCTTTGAAATAAAAAAGGCTACAACGCTTGAATTAAGTATTGCAAGAACATACTTTATTGCAAGTCCATCAATTTCGGGGATAACAATATTACAACTGTTCAAAGAAAGTGTTTGCTTATTGTCATAAGTGAATACAGGTACTTCACTGATAAAGCGATAAAGTAGCTTTTCTTTTGCACGGTAGATTTCTATAGGAGCTACTTGCTGAAAAGATTCTGGCTCAAACCGGATGTAATTTCCAGACGGACACACTTTATATCTTTGAATATCGCTCCCCTTCAGAACCAACTCATTATCACTTTGTTTTTCTGTAGATATATATTCCTTATTATTACCCGTGACAATCCCAAGCGCAAATTTCGCATTTTCTTTCAAAAAAGCCGCATTTTCAATCCCACTAATCGTACTTAAGCAACGATTTTCTTCATCAGAAACATTGAATGAGAGGGTTCCGTCAGAGAAAGTGCGATGCTTTGAAATGACAAAAGTAGTATTGCCGGTTGAAACTTCACAGCCAAGGACTGTCTTAGCTGCGTCGGGCATAATTCCGAGAATTATAGAGGGACATTGTACGCCGGAAAACACATTTCCTAAATAGGCAACAAATTTGAATGAACAGGTGTCGAGAATTAGTCTTCGTACCGCTTCATGTGCAGTTACGCTTAGAATAGCCTCAGGCAAAACAAACGCCATCACACCATTGTAAGTGAGCATAGTTAGCGCTTTTTCTACAAACAAGTCATACGACTCTAGACTTTTACCGGTTGCAGTTTGAAAAAGCTTGCGATATGTGATTACATCAGCTTCAGAAAATTCACTCCCCCACGGCGGATTTCCGAGCACAACATCAAATTTCTGCGTAAAGGTCATCAAATATGTGTTACCGATAATGAATCTGGAATAAAGATCGGTAACGGTCATTTGGGGCGTCATAAGTGCAACATTGATTCTGGTGATATAAATGCTTATGGGGTCGATATCTTGACCATAAAGATTTGAGTAGTCCATTCCCATCATACCAAGTCTCAGCAAAAAATTACCGGTACCACAACAAGGATCACAGATCGTTCGCGCGTTCAAATTAACATCATTTTTGTATAGTCTTTCAATCAACTCATTTACAACCTTTTCGGGAGTATAATAGGCACCCCTGCTTTTTCGCCGGGCAATATCCTGTAAGGAAATATATACAAAGCCTAACGAGTCTTCCCCGCTCACAAAAAGAATTTCTTTTGTCAATGCGGGCTGTAATCTTTCAAATAATGCAGAATCTATGTTGTAGGATCCTAGCAAATCTTCAATTAGAATATGGAAATCGTCAAAGTGTTTTTGCGTCAAAAAACGCATTAGAAGGTTGTTATCTGAATACTGCTTATTTCGGCTTTGATAATAAAGCTGAACGGCAAAATTTGCAAGTACTGCAACCATATCCCTTTCATCTTCAATGATATTTAGTTCCAATAGTTCAGAAACTAACCTCTTATTATTTTCAGTATGAATATAGTCTTTGTAGAGGATTTTTCCTGTGGAGGACTTTTTGTTTCTGCGGCTCTTAAGCTTCTTATTTTTGGGATTTTTAAGTTCTGCCGAAAATCTTTCAATATATCCTCGGCTGAAAAACTGGTTATCAATGTCAGGGACAATCTTACCCAAGCGAATCCAGTTTTTTGCAGTTGCTTTTGATATAGACAATTCCTTACATACATCATCAACAGTAAAAATGTCGTGAACGACACCAATCTGGTCAGCTTTGTTACAACTTATATGTTTTCTTCGACCGTCGATAGGCTTGGAAGCAGTATCAGGTATTAGCCATACTCCGCTAACCATATTTGCACCGTCAATACGTCCTTGTTCACACAAAACTTGAACTCGTCTCTTTGATATGTTGAATTTTGAAGCCGCATCATTAACTGAAATATACATAGATTCCTCCAGTTATTTCGTAATTTAATGATCATATTATACTCACAAAAACGAATAGTGTCAATATTAATGATGATTTCATAGGAGTACAAATATTAAATGCGTCTGGAGTCTACAATTCATAATTGTGGTCTTCCTTTCAGTCCATTCTTCTTGGCAAGCTCACTTGCTGCCTGTCGGCGCGTATCCGAATACGGCACGGTCAGACGGACGGCGAATCGTCTGCGGTCAATCTCGAAGGTCAGGCCGCCCTGTTCATCATCGTCGGTCTGCCTGCACAAATCGGTATGCTTTGCTGCATACCGTGCTAGCCGCTTTTTGAGCGCGGTATTGTGTGTCTGGATTTCGACGGTTTTGCTGGCTTCGTCAAAATAGATGCAGGTCGTTTTCTGCCTCTTAGTCAGTCCAGTTTTCATATTGCCTCCATTTCTGCCTGCCCTGCAAAAACAGGCGCATTTTCAAGATTTTTTGTCAGTTCTACACCTGCAAAAGCAGGGTGACTTTTGAATGGGGAGCGCCCAAATGATACGCGGCTCGATCTGGACGCTCCCATTCGGTAAAATCCGTTTTTCTCAGCTCAACACGGCATCAGCGGGCATCGTCCCGCATTGCCGTTTTTTCTCTGCGCGGACGGAAGAAATGCCAGAGGTTATTGCGCTGGATCACGTTCTCATAGCGTTGCACTTTTCCGCGAAGCTCTGCGTTCTCGCGTTCCAAGTCTGGTGTACGGAGCTTGCTGCGAACGGATTTGTACTCGGAAAGCTCCTGCTTCAAACCGGCGATCTCTGCCTTGAGTTTTGCAGTCAGCCTGTTTGCCGCATCCAAAGCCTTTTGCAACTTGGATTCCTTTTTCTCTGACGCAGCGTACTTCTTCGCCTCCGTTGCCAGCGATTCATACTCAGAACGCTCCAATATCACCTTGGAGGACAGCGGGACGGGCTTTGCCTCAATCTTTTCGATGGCCGCCACATCGACCTGCTGATTCTGAATTTTTTTGATCTGCTTGCCGAGCGTCGCTGCCTGCTGCTCCTGCTGTCGGTTCTGCTCCGTGAGTTCTGCCAGCCGTGCCTGCTCCCGCTGCACCTTGAACTGCGTCACTGTCAGGTGTTCCTCGGAGCTGCCGCGTTCGCCGCGCTCCACATCGTCGTACCCGGCGTCACGCATATACCGGAAGAAATCATCCTGCAAAACGCTGTAGGACTTCTTGAGAATGGGTTTGCCCTTGGAACTTAAAATCGGCTCACCGTTCTCGTCCAGCGCAGGCCTGGAAGCCCACTTCTTGCTCATGCTGACCTGCTGAATCGTCTCCTTGACCGTCCCAACCAGAGATTTATCCTTGCAGCGTTTCGACCACAGGATTTGTTTCTCCACGACGGGGATATAGATCACATGAAGATGATAGTGGTACACGTCTTGTCCCAGCGCGTCGGACATGGCGCGGTTGCGCTCGTCGGCGTGCATGACTGCCGAAAGGACGTATTGCTCACCGCCGACAATTTTGATTGCAGCTTTGTAGGCATCGGCGTAAAATTGTTTTGCAAATTCATAGCCGCCGTGGTTGAAGAAGTAGGCAGAGTTGACATCGAAAATCAGCTCTCCGAATTTCTCGGCATCCGCTTTCAGACCGCGTGTTGAGATCACGCCGTCAGAGCGCATCTGCTCGAACATCTCCTTATACCCGGCGGTTGGCGTTTTGAAATGGACGTTGTATGGCGTCCGTTCAGGAACGATGTCCTGATTGACATACGACGATTTTTCGCGCTCATTATGCGCCTGTGCGTTGTCGATGTCTGTATCTTTCATTCTTGCGTTTCTTGCGCTGGTACGGTGAATACCGTCGCCTCTCGCCATAGGCAGTTTACCTCCTGATTTCAGATTGTGCAGGACGGGGCAGCTTCCGGGGAGGCACTTCTGCGGAAGTGTAATAACCCACTATGATACTTTCATCCTGCGGCTGCAAAGTATCGTGGGCTCTCCGAGGGGGACACGGGGGATATGCGGCATCTGCGGAAGCC
>JABLTQ010000364.1_pt1 | contig 35885 bp, 32 predicted proteins | sample 7160101 | NCBI WGS metagenome assembly JABLTQ01 (sample SAMN14651228, study PRJNA627086) | human gut metagenome | isolation source: feces | host: Homo sapiens
ATTCCGCCGCAAACGCGGTCACACGCCCTCTGCACAAATCCCTACTCTTCACAGAAATCATTACCACAATCTATACAAACTGTATTATCCGCATTGATTCTATTTTTTATATCCAGTCCCGCCTTGGGCAGATGTCCCCTTTGCGAATCCATCTCGCTCCATCCCGCAAAGAACCCTCATTTCGCGTTTTTCCGCCAACTGTCACCCTTGTCCAGGCCCATACTCTTCATAAAAATCGGTGCCACATCCTATACAAATTGTATTGACCACTTCTGTTCTGCCACTTATATCTACTCATTTTGCCACACCAATCTCAGGCAGCGGCTCCTCCCCGCAAATCCAGCCAACGAAAAACTGCGTTATTTTCTATGCATTTCCGCAAACCGCCAGTCCCGCTCAAATTCCCACTCATCGCAAAATCATCACTAAAATCTATACAAATTGTATTATGTTTTTTGTTCCCATTGATCTGATCATTCCAGCCTCTGGCGGCAGCGCCCTCCTGCGGGGCCATCCCACGAAATCGTAATTTCTGCATTTTCCGCAGGCTATCAGCCCCACACAAATTTCCGATCCTCGCAAAAAATCATTGTCACAGCTTATACGAACCGTAACGCCTTCTTCGGCTCTACGCTTTATGCCCACCAATTTGGCCATTCCGGCCTTTAGTGGTGGCCCCCTCCTGTAAATCCATTCCACGGAGAACCACATTTTTACCGTATTTTCGCCGCAGGGCCACAATAGCCTGCTGGCCGCTCAGTTCCCGCTCCAACTCGGCTTTTTGCTGTTGGTGGGCCGCATAGTTCCCAAATAAATCCAGCTGGTCCCCTCCGACTAACTGCGCCTCTTCCTGCCGCAGCAATCCAGCTGCTGTCACCGTCACCCTCCGCACCGAGAGTCCGAAATCAACGATACGGTCAAAAACTTCAGCAGCAGCCTGCATCAAAATGCGCGCGGAAGAAGCCGGAACCGGAAGATTAACGGAGCCATGGGCCGCCGCCGGAACCGCCCGGCCGTAGCGGTCGGTCTTGGTAAGACCGTGGTAACTCCTCTGCTGCGCGGGCGCTGAAAGATTCTCGGCATCGTAGCCGATATCCAGCACAAACTGGCTGCACACCAGCCCCTTCTCCACCAGCTCCAGTGAAAGCTGATCGGCCATTTCCCGCACGATGAGCCTGGCTTTTTCGTGGGGGTATGGCTCCGGCAGCACCTGCCCGGAACTAAGGCTGGAACTCTTTGGACGGTAGTCCTTGATGGCGGCAATGGTACAGGGTTCCCAACCCCAAGCATGGTCGATGAGCAGCTCGGCCTGGACGCCGAACAGCCGGTAAAGCAGCTCCTCGTTGTGCAGCTCTTCCGGCTTCCCGAGCGAGCAGCGAGCAATATCGCCCATGGTGAACAGGCCGTTTTGGGACAGTTTTTTGGCGTAGCCGGGTCCTATCCGCCAGAAATCGGTGAGGGGGCGATGATCCCACAGCAGGCGGCGGTAGCTATCCGCATTGAGCATGGCGATACGCACCCCGTTGCGATCTGGCGGGATGTGTTTGGCGACGATATCCATGGCGACCTTGCTGAGGTAGAGATTGCTGCCGATACCGGCGGTGGCGGTGATGCCGGTTTCCTGCAGTACCTCCAGAATGATCCGCATGGCAAACTGGCGGGCGGTGCAGCGCAGGGTAGTCAGGTAGTCGGTGGCATCGATGAAAACCTCATCGATGGAATAGACATGGATATCCTCCGGGGCGACATGGCGAAGGTAAACCGAATAAACGCGGGAGCTGTACGCAAGATACTTGGCCATTTGGGGCGGGGCAACGATGTAATCGACGGCGAGGGTGGGATTCTTCCATAATTCTTCCGCCAAAAACGACTTGCCGGTGAGCTGCCGGCCGGGGGCCTGCTGCCGTCGCTGGACATTGACGGTGGCAACCTGCTGAACAACCTCAAAGAGGCGGGGACGGCCAGGGATACCATAGGCTTTGAGGGAGGGGGAAACGGCCAAGCAGATGGTTTTTTCGGTTCGGGCGGCATCAGCAACGACGAGATTGGTGGTGAGGGGATCCAGTCCGCGTTCGACGCATTCCACCGAGGCGAAGAAGGATTTGAGATCGACAGCGAGGTAAGTCCGCTCTTTCACGGGCGGGGCCCTCCTTTCCGCAGGAGGTTGAATTGAAACAGAACATTTGTTCTTAGTTTAATTGTAGCATGGATTTTTCGATTTTGGAATTGGCAAAGCGCACAAACATATATTCTGTAATTTGGAGTGGGTGCACAAAAATGAGGGTAGGGGCGACCGGAGGGAGCCCCACTGAGGGATAAACCGGCATCCTACACCGGGGTGGACAGTGCGGGGCAAGGATGGGGCGGGGTGGGCGGGTGGGAGCCCCATCCTCGCCCAAAAAAGAAGCCCGCCGAAAACGGCGGGCGGGATATAAGCGAATATTACTCGGCGAACATGGGGCTGGAAAGGTAGCGGTCACCGGTATCCGGGAGAAGGACAACAATGGTCTTCCCCGCGTATTCCGGGCGCTGGGCCAGCTGGATAGCGGCCCATACGGCAGCACCGGAGGAGATACCCACCAGCACACCCTCGCTTTGGCCGATCTCCCGGCCAGTGGAAAAGGCATCCTCATCGGCGACAGGGATAACCTCGTCATAGATCTTGGTATCCAGGACGGCGGGGACAAACCCTGCGCCGATGCCTTGGATGCCATGCTTACCGGGGACGCCGGTGGAAAGGACGGCGGAGGTCTTAGGCTCGACGGCGACGATGCGGACGGCAGGATTTTTCTCCCGGAGGTAGCGGCCCACACCGGTGATGGTACCGCCGGTGCCGACCCCTGCCACAAAGGCATCCACCTGCCCATCGGTATCCTGCCAGATCTCCGGGGCGGTGGTGGCGTAGTGGGCCTGGGGGTTGGCCTGATTGACAAACTGGCCGGGGATGAAGCTGTGAGGGATCTCGCGCGCGAGTTCATCCGCTTTGGCGATGGCGCCTTTCATGCCCTGGGCGCCGGGGGTAAGAACCAGCTCCGCGCCATAGGCTTTCATCAGCTGGCGGCGCTCCACACTCATGCTATCCGGCATGACAATGATGATACGATAGCCCCGGGCGGCGGCCACCGAGGCCAGGCCGATGCCGGTATTGCCGGAGGTGGGCTCGATGAGGACGGACTGGGGGGTAAGGAGGCCCTTCTGCTCGGCATCCTCTATCATGGCGAGAGCAACGCGGTCCTTGACGGAACCGGCAGGATTGAAGTATTCCAGCTTGGCCAAAAGGCGGGCCTTGAGGTCATACTTTTTTTCAAGATGGGTGAGCTCCAGCAGGGGGGTGTGGCCGATGAGCTGGGCGGCGGAAGTGTAGATATTTGCCATAGGAATGCCTCCTAACATGAAATAGACTAAAGCGGTAGATTTACTATGGGAATGTTATACACCCTGGGCGGGGATTTGTCAAGAGAAAAGCTCCCCGGGAGGGGAGCTTTTTGGTGGGGCAATTAATCATGCTTGCGCAGGAGGGCGGCGGAGCCGAGGGCTGCGGCGACGGCAGCGGCGACGGCCAGGCCGACCAGGTCATTGGCGCCGGTGGAGGGATTGGGCTGCTGGGCCGGTTTCTCCTCTTCGGCGGGGCGGATGATGACGATGGTGCCGGGGTTATCGGGGGTGGGAGGTTCGATCTCGCCGGTACCAGAATAAGCCGGGACAGTAACCTCTACCACTTCGCCTGCGGGAGTGTTATCTGTCTTCTTCATCCGAACATAATACTTACCGGCAGGAACATCCGTGCTGTCATTGGCACAGGTAGTCCAATCTCCCTCAAGACTGGAAGCGTACTCCATTTGGGCAGTGGTACCGGTGATTTTGCCATTTCCATTCTCGGAAGTGGGGGCTACACCAGCCAAACCGGTAGGAGCAGCGGGAACATCCGGAGTGGGATCGCCACCGGGGGTATAGGCAGGAACCTCAACGGTTGCTACCTGATTATCCGGGAATCTTTCATCAGTCTTTGTGTAACGCACATAGTAAGTGCCTGCAGAAAGGCCTGTAATATTACTATGCTCATTCCATTTAGTCCACGGACCGTTAAGGTTTTGTGCATACTCCATACCGATGTTGGAGTTCAAAATCTTACCATCAGTACCGTTTTCAGAAGTGGGGGCTACACCTTGTAGACTGGGGGGAGCAGGAAGGCCATTGGGACTATACCCACACTTACAGACACCAAAAGAATCATAGCTGTGTGTTTCTTGGCGCCCAACATAAGTGCAATTGAGATAGCCGCACCGCTCTACATGATAAGTCTCATCAGCAAAATCGTAGTACTTTCTGAATTCGTGGATTTCTCCTTCATGGCGACATTTATCGCATGTCCGACCATGATTTCCATTGGAGTTCTTCCACCAGGTATTGGTATAAACATGTTCTTCCTTGTCGCTTACTTCAGTACAGCCCTGCACAGTGCATTTATGCCAATGATAATCGGCATTGCTTTCCCAGCTTGTTGTGCTGAAAACATGCTCGTGGGTAGAGCCGCCACCGGTTTCGAGGGTCTCCTTGGTGACGCGGAGGTACTTATAGGCGCTGTAGTTTTCGGGGTTATACACTTCCAAAGGAGAACCGGAAACATTCGTGCTGGCGTAAACATTATATCCTTCTGCAAAGCTGTATGCATCATCTTCAACTGTATGAATCAGCTTACCGGGTTGGGCTTCATTCTTGATAATCACTTCAGCAGCAATAATCAAACTCTTACCGATGCCACAGTATATTACAGAAGCATCGGTATTGCTACCGTTTGTCATCACCAGTGTACCAGTACCGTTAATCTTAAAGTTGTTGTCGCTCTCAATGCAGTGGTTATAATTTCCATTAAGCTCATTAGTTCCTGTTACTGTGATTGTTAAGTCTTCTTCAATCTTAATCGCAGTTCCTGTAGTAGTGCTGATTTTCGCATTGTTCAGCTTGAGGGTCTTGGTTGTGGAATTGTAGAAGGCATTGTAGTTGCTTTCAGTTCCCTCGGCTACTGTGCTGCCATTGATGGTATAGAAGGTGTCATTCAGCAGGGTGGTGCCAGCAATGACAACAGGGGACGGGGTATGGACAACTTCATCACCGCGGGTGATGGTGACATTGTAATAATAAAGGGTGGTCTTCTCCCCGGGAGCGAGGGTAGTTTCAGGCTCAGAGGATCCATTGCGCTCCCCTACAAACATGAGGCTATAATCAGTGTTCTGATTTACAATGTTGCCTTCGATTGCCGGGAAAGCTAAATACGAACCATTGTAAACGGGATTTTCATTCAGGTTATTTGCAGTAATTTTGGAGTCCCCACTGACATAAACATTCTTTGCTATAATTGTGGTGAATTTCTGGCCCTTATTTACTGCGGTCACATTGGAGCCATTGACGGTGATATTGCCAAGCGCACCGATGGCGTTGCCGCCGCCGTTTTCCACCTTTGCTGTGACATTTGCATTATCAGTATTGATATTGCCTTTCACATAGAGAGCACTGGAAACAGAATCACCCTTGGTGCTGCCTGCTGCATCTTTGTGCAGCGCAGTGCTGTTATTGGTGATGGTGACGGTGCTGCCGGTGAAGGAGGCATTGCCGCCGACCTGGACGGTGGGAACATTATTGGATTTGCTGGTGGCGGTGAGGGAACCGTTCGTTACGGTGAGGTCGCCATCGATATCGATGGCTCTGGTGGTGAGTTCAGCGGTACCGACGGTGACAGTAGCGCCATTGATGGTGAGGTTGGGTTTGTCATCAGAAGAAGCCTTTTGGTTATGCACCTTGATGGAACCAACAGTAAGGGAGCCGGAGCCGGAGATGGTGAGGCCCTTTTGCGTGGTTACGATGGAGGAAAGGGTGTTGGTGCCCTCGAGGACCAGGGTGCTGTCGGCCAGGGTGGCATCGAACGAGAGGGCCGCCGTGCCATTGAAGTTCTTCAAGGTGATGGTATTGTTTTTACTGTCTACGGTAGCGGTGCCGCCGTTTCTAATAGTTTCGCCCTGCTTTAGAGTTGTGCCGTTGTAGCGGATGGTGGAATCTTTAGCGGCGGCAGGGGTGATGGTGATGGTCTTGAAATAGAGGTCTTCTTCAGCGCTAGTGCCCTTGAGGATGGTGTCAAGATTCGGGTTGTCACTAATGTCCTCGCGTGTTCCATCCTTATCTTGTTTTACACCTACTATGTCGTACTTAGCTTTATCGATGGTAATGCTGCCAGTTTTAACGCGGAGGGCGTTAAGCGGATAAGTAAATTTATAACCGGTTGTTAGCATTATCTTTCCGGTATTTTCAAATTTGAGATTGCCCACCTGCATATCGATGGCATATTGATTAGCGGAGATATCAAGGCTGCCGGAGCCGGAGAGGACAACCGTGACATCATCAACGCCAGAAACATTAGGAGCAACAATGCCGCTGCTAACATTGCTTATTTGGTTGGTGCCTGCCAGATTGATGGTGTAGGAACCATTAGCCATAAACTGGATAGCATTGATGCCCTTGGTGATGTTGACATCCTTGAGGGTGAGGGTTTTAGACGCCTGATCGTAGAAATAGGTGCCGGAGCCGTTGGCGGATGGGATTGAGGTTTCCACGCCGACAACGGCGTCTTTGCCAGCGATGAGGACATCAGAGGTTCTTTGGAGGGCGGGGACGGAGATTTTTACATATTCTTTGCCATTGATATTATCGATGTTAGTTTCGGTAGCATAGTAAGCGTTGCTGCCAGCCTTAACTGTAGCACCGGTGATATTATAAGTTACAAAGCCAAAAGGCTTGCCATATTTTTCATCATATGCCCATGCAGTAACACTAGATTTTTCATCTGCAACAATTAGAGTACAAGGCTTAGATTCTGTACCCGAAATGGCATAACTTTTGAAGTGCTGTGTAACGCTAGAACCAGAGAAATTGTCAGCGTATGTATTAGTTGCACTAAGGGACGCACCACCGGAAACGGTAATAGTACCACCTTCCACGCAAACTGTCGCAGGGGACGAATGAAACCCCTGATTTGTTGCGATTACATTCGTTCCACTTCCTGAAACGGTGAGGTTATGATTGTCACCTACATAAATGGCGTTGCTGGAAACATTTTTATTGTAATAATCTTTTCCGTTGAGGAAACTAACATTTACGGTAATTCCGCCATTGATTGTAATATCGCCTACATTTGAATACAGTGCGGCCCCATAGCTTTTATTTTCATTGCGAGTAATATTAAGGGTACCCTTACCTGTAATTACAAGGTTATTATCATTGCCCATCTTGATGCAGGGTACATCGTTTTTCTCTGTAGATGTAGATTCTTTCTTGAGCGTAAATTGGGGGCTCTCATATGGATGGTATTTACTGGGGCGAATAGTAATAGTAACGGTATTACCTTCCTTGGTTAACATCAGGTTGCTATTAGTTGTCCATTGGTGATCCGCTGTGGTGCTAAAAAAGTAGTTTGAAGGATCGTATCCATAAAAGTAAACTGGAGTGTCCTTCTCAAACTTCCAGCCTTTTCCGTTGATGGAGATATCATAGTCCTTCCCTGTTGTCACTCCCGCCAGGGCGGTGGTGGGGAGTAGGACAAAGACTAAAGCCAGCGCGAGCAGGGCGCTGAGCAGGCGTTTTTTCATGGGGGTGGGCCTCCTTTTCATTTTTCTTAAAATTGTGGTTTTACTGGGCGCAGAGGCCCTACTTTCAACCCCCATAATACCCCCTAAAAGGGGGTATTTTTCGCCCAGGGGGCGAAATGCGGGCAAAGCGGTGTGAATTGCAGAAACGCCCTAAAAAGTGCACAAAAAGCCCCCGCAATGGAAGGCTTTTTGCTAAGAATGGGAATATATGGTATCCCCAAATATTATTAACCGTTACATAATGCCGCCGGCGGTGGAGGTATAGACGCCCAAGATGAAGGCCACAATGCACAGCACGGCGCAGACGAGGGTATCGGTTTTCTTTTGGCGGGCCAGCAGCTTGGCCAGCAGGGCATCGTAGTTTTCGCGGTTTTGGTCGTAATCCGGCTGGGCGGCCAGGGTCTCTTCCATCTTTTTGCCGTACAGGCGGTAATCCGCATAGGTAAGGGCGGGCATAAGCACGATGAAAAGCAGGAAAAACAGTATGGCTGGTGCCTCCGTTCTATTGGGATAAGATGCAGGGAAGCTCCGGCCGGAAAACCGACCGGAGTATGGCCCGTGCTAAATTCCGGAATCAGTGCAGCAGTGCATTGGGCAGCACGGTGACGATGCCGGGGATGTAGGTGAAGAGGAACAGATCGACGATGAGAACCGCCAGGAAGGGCAGTACCTGCCGGATGACCTTCTCCAGGCGAACTTCGCAGATGCTGGAGGAGACGAAGAGGTTCATGCCGATGGGCGGGGTGATCTGGCCGATGGAGAGGTTGATGATCATGATAATACCGAAGAAGGTCTTATCGATGCCATAGGCGCTGATCAGCGGGACCAAAACGGGGGTGAGCAGGGTGATGGCGGCGACATTATCCAAGAGGGCGCCAGCCACAAACAGCGCCAGGTTAACGAGCAACAGAACGACAGCGGGGCTATTGGTAATGCCGCTGTTGGCAGCAACGATCTGATTGGGGATCTGCTGCATGGTGAGCATGAAGAACGGCCATATCAGCGCCATCCGCTTTTCCACACTGGCGGCTATCTGTGATGTCCTAAAATGCCAGCCGGGAGACATCTTGGAATACAGCCCTGAAGAAAAAAATAACTAAATTCTAAAAAGCTAAAGGCCGCCAGACTCAAATGAGACTTGAAGATTTTTATCAGTTGAAAAAGAAATAAGTGATGCTATAATAAAAGTGGATACATATATGAACTTGATTGGGACAATGAAAGTACCGTTGAATCTGTGCTCCTTATGAGACGGGCAAAGCGGTAATTGAACAGAGTTTGGAGAGAAAAAACATATGAATCAAATTGTTTCGTTGTTTATGTTTAGTTGTGGTGATTATGAGAAAATAAAACAGGATGTATGGGAAGAAAACTGGAAAGCCATGCGGCTGTATTCTGTTGTGGCGCTTGTTGCCTTTGGAGTCATAACGCTGGTGAGTGTGTTTTCTCTGAGTATCGGAAAATTTAAATGGGTGTATCTGGTCTATACGTTCCTTTCTTTGGTCTATTTTTGCATTTCTCGTTGTCAACTTAGAAGCTTCTTGGGGAAAGAACTGGTTGTATACAGCTTTTTTGCCGCGCTGCTGCTGTTCGGCATTATTACGGGAACGCTGATTACACCGGAGGAGCTCACTGTCAACTACATTGTGTTCATGCTGGCAGCGCCGCTGCTGTTTACCGCCAGAGCGGCGGTCATGAACGGGCTGATTCTGAGCAGTATGCTGCTCTATAGCGGACTTGCTTTCTTTGCGCAGTACAACCCAATTCTATCCAAAAACCTAGTGGATGTTATTCTGTACGGGGTGCTGAGCATGTTTCTGACTGCCACGATGATGCGAAGCAAGCTCCAGAGAATCCTGTATCATAAGGAAATGGAAACATTGGAAGTCAGCAAGCGCGAATCGCAGGAACGAATCCTGAATTACGAGAGATTCCTCACGGACATGGTTCGGTATGCCGCTTCAGAAGAAAATCCGGACAAAGTACTGAATCAACTGGTGGAGTATATCGGACAGCGTGTGACCGCCGATCGAGCGTACATCTTTGAACAGAATGACCGCGGAACGTTTGACAACATCTACGAGTGGTGCAAAGCGGGCGTACCCAAAGAAAAAGATAACTTGCAGGATGTGCCGTATGAAGGCATCATTGAAACATGGTTTGCACAATATCAAGAATCCAACAATGTCATCATCCATGACATTGAAGAATGCAAAAAAACAAGCGAAGCCACCTATGAACGGCTGAAACCTCATGGTGTCAATACCCTTGTGACAGGGCCAATCAAAATCAACGGCAAGATGGTCGGATTCTACGGTGTGGACAATCCTCCCGAAGAGAAACTGCATGAGATCTCGAATGAGATAGATATGATCGAGTTTATGATCGAGTTTATGATAAGACTGCGCAATAATGCAGATGCACTGGAGCACAGTGCATTATATGACCAGCTCACAGATTGTAAAAACAGAAAAGCACTGGATTGGGCGTACACAGAAAAGCTGGAGAAGTACTTTCCCCTGGCGGTTGTCATGTGCGACCTAAATGGCCTAAAGGAAATAAATGACCAAAAGGGACATGACGCCGGTGATAAATTCATTGTGCAGACCGCACAGACGCTGAAATCTGTGTTCGGAAAGCGTCATGTGTATCGGCTTGGCGGAGATGAGTTCATTGCGGTTCTGCCAAACATCACACATCCGGCGTTTCAGAAACTACTGGAAACGGCAAAAAGCCAACTGGGTGCTACCGCGTCCCTCGGTACGGCGATAAGCGGCACAAAGGACACGAATTTTGAGTCGCTTCTGAAAGCCGCAGATGCGGAAATGTATGAAACCAAGAAGCAATACTACATCGTGCCAGGAAAAGAGCGGAGAAAGCACAGCTTGTGAGAGGGAAAGACCGTGAACCTGATAATTGAATTATAAAAAAAGGAAGAGATATTGACCCTGGCGCGTTGATATCTCTTTTTTCGTGAAAGAAAAGACTACTCTGCAATTGTCCATAAAATGAAGAGTAGCCTGATCCAATATACATTGACTCAACGCTTGTTTCCAATAGCCTCATAGTATCGCATTTCAAATGCAGTGGCATTATTATCGCTCCTTGCTTCTTATGGTATATTCGCATTATATCATAAAAAGCTGAAAACGGTAGCATTCCATTGATAAACATATTCCCCAATAACCCTATTGTAATGTTTTAGAACGCTTCAGAAATATAGAAAAAGCGCCGTCTCGGGATTCTTCCCAAGACGGCGCTTTTCTGTTGTGGATCAGAGTGAACATTTAACGGCGAAGCCGCCTGCAAAAAAGTAGGTGTTCGTCCAATACCTGTTTGGTGGAGGCGAGGAGAGTCGAACTCCTGTCCGAAAACCAGTCCGCACGGCTTTCTACGAGTGTAGCTGCTCTTTTAGCATTCCCTCCGCCTCCCGCCGGACAGCAGGCTGAAGGCTTTAGTAGCTCCTGATACAATCACAGGCCCGGAGCCCTTCCCGTGATCGTTCACCACTCATCGACGCCCTCCTGCGGCCGTGGTCCTCCGCAGTCGGACGGCTGCTTAATTAAGCAGCGTACGCGTAATCAGTGTTAGCGTTTATATTTAAGTTACCCGTTTTATAGAGGTCGAGCGCCTCTACTCGCTTACCCTGTTTCTCAGTCCCCGTCGAAACCGGTACGCCCCCGTATTCACTTTTTGGTTTAGCCGCGGCCGCGCATGGCGCGTTCGATATCCCGCTGGGCATCACGCTTGGCGGCATCGGCACGCTTATCATACAGCTTTTTGCCGCGGCACACACCCAGTTCTATCTTGACCCGGCTGCCCTTAAAATATGCCTGGAGTGGGATAAGGGTAAGCCCCTGCTGCTGTTTTACCAAACCATACAAACGGTTCAGCTCCTTGCGGTGTAGCAGCAGCTTTTTGGGCCGCAGCGGATCACGGTTAAAGATATTGCCCTTCTCATAGGGGCTGATGTGCATCTGACGCACAAAGAGCTCCCCTTTTTCGAAGCTGCACCAGCTGTCTTTGAGGTTGAGGCCGCCGTTGCGCAGGCTTTTTACCTCGGTACCGAACAGCTCAATACCGGCTTCCATGGATTCTTCCACAAAGTATTCGTGCCGCGCCTGACGGTTGGCGGCGATCTGCTTGATTCCCTGCTTTTCTGCCATGCGCAGTCACTCCTTTCCTTCGGTGGAATCACATCATATCACAAAATTTCGATTTGTCAAGGGGAAGATCAAAGCTCGCTGCGACCCTCCATGGCACGCCATAGGGTCACCTCATCGGCGTATTCCAGGTTGCCGCCCACGGGAATGCCATAGGCTAACCGACTGACTTTGACGCCAAGGGGCTTGAGCAGCTTGGCAATATACATTGCGGTCGCTTCCCCCTCCACGGTGGGGTTGGTAGCCATAATGACCTCGCTGACATCGCCTTTGGCTATGCGGGCCAGCAGCTCCTTAATGGTGAGCTGGTCCGGACCGATGCCATCCATGGGGGAAATGAGCCCATGCAGCACATGATAGACTCCATTGTATTCCCGGGTGCGCTCAAAGGCCAGTACATCGCGGGGGTCTTCCACCACACAGATGAGGGAGGTATCCCGCCCTTTAGCCGAGCAGATGGGGCAAAGCTCCCCTTCGGTAAAGTTGCCGCAAACGGAACACTTTTTGATCTTGCTCTTGGCTTCCAAAATGGCGGAGGAAAATTCCTTGGCCTTGTCCTCCGGCAGATCCAGCACATAAAAGGCGAACCGCTGGGCCATCTTGCGGCCAACGCCCGGCAGACGGGCAAACTGCTCAATCAGCTTTTGCAGCGGCGCTGCAGTGGAATCCATGCGGTTCTCTCCTTTCCTTGGGACGGCAACTTTTACAAGCCCAAATCCAATCCGCCGGTAATGGCCCCAATGGTCTGCTCTGCATCGGCGGTGCAGGCACGGATGGCCTCATTGACGCCCTCCCGGATCAGATCCTGCAAAAATTCGATATCATCAGGATCAACTACTTCCGGCTTAAGGGTAACAGATGTCACTTCCTTTTTGCCATTGATTTCAACTTCTATATTGCCGCCGCCAGCAGAAACATGGTAGACCTTTTCTTCCAGTTCCGCCTGGGCACGGGTCATTTCCTCCTGCATCTTCTGCATCCGCTGCATCATCTGGTTCATATTACCGGCGCCGCCGGCGCCCTGGGGGATTCTTGCTTTCATATTGGTTCTCCTTTTTGGTTGTTATTCTCTGGTAACCGGGATGCCCATTCCCTCTGCCTGCTTGATGAGATCCTCCAACGGAGAGCTCTGCGGGGTGGTTGCCTTGGGCGCAGCGGTGTAAGGCCCCACACCGTATTTTACACCGGTCACTTCGGCGATAGCTCGCTTTAGGCTCTGACGAGTGAAGTCATTGCTGCGCATCATCTCCAGGAAGATGGGCTTATCACACTCGATAAGGACAGTCTGCCCGCGGAAATGGGCATGGCTGCCTTGCAGGGCACCTGCCAGCATCTTATTGATGACGCCAAGGCGATCCAACACCTGCAGCCACTGATCCTCCGGCATTGGCTCCACCGGGGTAGCGGCAGGCTTTGCAGCCGGTGGGGCTGCTTCCTCCTGCTGCGGGGGCGGCTCCATGCCTGGCAGCGCTACCTGCTCCGGTTCGGCCGGTTCCTCTTGTTGTGGCTGGACCATTCCTCCGACAGCCGACTGCTGCGCCGGGGCCGGAGCGGGGCGGATCCCCTCCGCCAGCAGCCGGTTGAGCTTGGCTTCCAGCTCCTCGATGCGGGCGACCAGCGCTTCCCGGCTGGGGCTTACCCGCCGGTCGCTGAGCTTTAAGAGAGCCAGTTCCATCTCCGCCCGGCGGCTGGTGCTGCGGGCCATAGCGGCCTGGGTATCCTGCAGCGTTCTGATGGCATCCATCAGCGCGGCCGGGGTAAAGGAAGCCGCCTGCTTTTTATACTGTTCCAGCGTCTGTGGCAGGCAGACGATAAGTTGTTCGGGATCGCGAGCGGTAGCTGCCACCAACAGGTTGCGGTAATGGCTGATTAATTGACTGCACAGGCGGTCATATTCCACAGCCTGTCCGGCCAGGCGCTCCATGGCATCCATTGCGCCTGTAAAATCCCCCGTCGCGGCGGCATCGGCGATCTCAAAAAGATAATCCTGCCCCACAAGCCCGGCCGCTTCGCTGACGGCCTCCACGGTGATATCATGGGCGTGTGCCCAGCAAAGATCAAGGAGAGAAAGGGCATCGCGCATACCGCCATCGGCAATACGGGCAATGAGAGCCGCGGCTTCTTCCGTCAAGGTCATGTCCTCCTGCCCGGCAATGAAAAGCAGCCTATCCCGGATGACCTCCGGCGCAATACGCTTAAAATCAAACCGCTGGCAGCGGGACTGAATGGTGGCTGGGATTTTGTGCACCTCGGTGGTGGCCAAAATGAAAATCACATGCTCCGGCGGCTCTTCCATGATCTTGAGCAGGGCATTGACCGCCCCGACGGAAAGCATATGCGCCTCATCGATAATATAAACACGGTATTTGGCGATATTGGGCAGAAAAACGGCTTCCTCCCGCAGGTCACGGATATTATCCACGCCGTTATTGCTGGCGGCATCAATCTCCACTACATCCACCAGGCTGCCGTTATCCACCCCTCGGCAACAGTCACATTGGCCGCAGGGGCTGCCATCCACCGGGTTGCGGCAGTTCACCGCCTTGGCGATGAGCTTGGCGCAGGTGGTTTTGCCGGTGCCCCGGCTGCCCATCAGCAGATAGGCATGGGCAGGCTTTCCCTGAATCATCTCGTTCTTCAGCGTGGTGGTGATATGCTCCTGCCCCACCACTTCCTCAAAGGTGCGGGGACGCCACTTTCGGTACAGTGCCTGGTACATTCCGTTTTCTCCCCTTTCCCGCAAAATGAAAAGGCAGCCTTTATCACACGGAAACCCGGTTGGCTGCGGCACCCGCAAATACTGCTTAATGCTGCTCGGTTCCCCGCCTGACATGGTTCACAGCACTGCGTCGCACAGGACCAGATTTCCGCATGACAAAGGCTGCCTTTGCACGACCTGTCATGGCCTACTAAGATATTATACACGAATTTAAGTTCGTGTGCAACCATTTTTTCTTGCTATTTCCCTCCGATAAAATAATCCATAATCTCCTGCTGCACAGTATCCATATCATCGGCGGTGACGATGACCAAAAGAGCATAATCCCCTGCTGTAATGACCCGTCTGGCCTGCGCCGAAGGATACCCGGGAAATGCCCGCTGTACTGTCTCCAGACGCTTTTGCAGGGTGGCAGTCACCTTTTCCGTTTTGCCCGGGGCCGCCTGCGCCAATAGTATTTGCTGTGGGTTGTCCTCCGGGGCTGCAATACGCCCACAACCCAACAGCAGGTACTTTTCCTTTATTTGCAGCAGTGCTGCCAGGTCCGCAGCAGATTCCAGCAGCATACTTTCCGGCAAATCATACCGCTGGGAAAGCTCTTCTATCATCTGCTCCGGGGTGGTATCTTCCCGCAGTGCAATGGAGCCTAACAGTTCCTTTTTTCCACAGGCGGTGCACAGCAGCAGGCACCCCAGCAGCAGGGTCATCCATCTTTTCATGCAAACTCCCCCTCCTGCTCTTTTGTATGGCAGTAGAGAGAAAAACATTCCCGCGGTCAAGCTCAAGAATTGGCGGCCGCTTCACGAATCTGCCGCACCTGATAGACCCGCAGGCCCAGCTGCAGCAGCAGACGCTCTTCGGAATCTTTGAGATCCCTCCCCAGAATAGATTTGATCTTATCAATGCGGTAAATGAGGGTGTTGCGATGGATAAAGAGGGCTTTGGCTGTTTCGCTAACATTACAGTTGCAGGCAAAGTAACAGTCCAGCGTTTCCACCATGTTGGTCGCGTTCTGTTTGTCATACTCTATTCTGCTGCTGGTCATTGCCAATAGCAAAAAACTGCTGGGCAACTACACCAACTCTGTCATTCGTAATGTACTGGGCGGCATTGCTGCTGTAGCTACCCTGGGCCTGGCCATTCGTGCCCTGTATAACCTCATTACCACCCTCGCTAAATAATATCTTCGTCCCCTCAATGTTTTTCCCTAAATATATTTTCTCACAAAAAGAGAGCACCCACAAGGTGCCCTCTTTTTGTATCTGCACAAAGTGGAATGCCAAAAACCGCCCGGCACAAAACCGGACGGTCTTTTTATTAAAGAACTTACAGCAGGATAATACCCGCGGCTTCGCATTTCTGCATGGTATCGTCATCCCACACCGAAGACTGCACCTCACCGATATGGGCGGTCCCCATCAGGAACATGCACAGTCTTGATTGGCCAATACCGCCACCAATGGTCAGCGGCAGCTTTCCGGCCAGCAGCATCCGGTGGAAGGGCAATGTACGGCGGTTTTCACAGCCGGAAAGGGTCAGCTGGCGGTCCAGTGCCGCAGGATCTACACGGATGCCCATGGAGGACAGCTCGAATGCTGTTCCCAGCACTCGGTTATAAACCAGCAGGTCACCATTTAGGGTCCAGTCATCGTAGTCTGGGGCACGGCCATCATGGGGCTGGCCGCTGCGCAGCTTACCGCCAATCTGCATTAGGAATACAGTGCCGCATTCCCTCGCAATGGCATTTTCCCGCTCCTTAGGGGTCAGCTCCGGGTAACGGTCTTCCAGCTCCTGTGTGGTGATGAAGGTGACCTCCGGCACCAGGTCCGGAACCGTATTCAGCTGCGGATATATGGCCCGCAGGGTGCGCTGAGTGGAAACGATCGCATCCACAATACTCTGTACCGTAGCCTTCAGATAGGCCACATTACGCTCCTCTGGCGTGATAACCTTTTCCCAATCCCACTGGTCCACATAGATGGAGTGAATGTTATCCAGCGTTTCATCCCGCCGGATGGCATTCATATCGGTATAAAGGCCCTTGCCGGGACGGAAGTCGTAGCGGTGCAGCGCCAGGCGCTTCCACTTGGCTAGGGAGTGCACCACCTGTGCATCCCGGCCGATATCCGGCACATCAAAGGAAACGGGGCGCTCCACTCCATTTAGGTCATCATTCAAGCCGGTGGAAGCCTCCACAAACAGCGGGGCCGATACCCGGCTGAGATTCAGATTTCCGCAGAGAGTATCCTCAAACACCCGCTTGATCAGGCTGATGGCCTTTTGGATATCGTACAGGGAAAGGCAGCTGTGGTAACCTGCCGGAATGAACACTTTACTCATCGTTCCGCACTCCTTTGCGTAAAAAATATATCTGCAAGTATAGGCCTGCCCACGGCATTTGTCAAGCCAAAAATGAAATTTAACATGGCCTTAACTTGCAAAAAAGGCCAACCCACAGGGTCGGCCTCTCTCGGTTTGCAGGAACCGGCAAATATACTGCTCAAATCAATCCCTGCGCCCTGTAAAAAGCGATGAGCAGATCGACCATACGGCCGTAGCTCTGCACCCCATCGGTCTGGTCATTGGCCTTCAGGTAGGCATCGTTCCAGCGGTCAGCCGTTTCGCCTACCGGCGTTTCATACTTTTTCCAGTAACGGCTGTTGGCCGCCAGATCCCGCAGCACTCCTTCCGGCAGCAGCGTATAAATCTCCTGCCAGGCGTTTGGGTCATAGCGGTACAGGCGGTTTGTAGCATGGATAAGTCCCATCATCGCGCCGCTGTACCGCAGCTCTGTATTATCGCTATTATAGCAGGCCAGATAAGCGATAAAATTTGCCTCATCCTCCCGCATAAAGCCGCAAATATGGGAAAGCTCATGGCACATGGTGGAGGAGATCCCATAGGCCGGTTGGTGCACATTGATGTTCGGCTCCGAGATATAAGGAAAAATCACACCAGTCAGCTGAATATAGCTCATGACCTCTGAAAAATACATGGCTTTGGGGCGGGTCTGTCCCGCCAGGTCAAAGAGCTGTACCCCATAGATCTCATCCAGTGCCGTCACCGCACCAGTAGCGGTCTCCGCCAATTCCGCATAGGTCACGGAAGAAGCAAATACCCCCTCGCTATCTTCCTCACACTGTGGCCGCAGCTCCGCCGCCTGCCCCGCCAGCAGATGACAGAGTGACCGAAGCGTTTTCACATCCGTTGCCTCGGTTTGCAACCCCAGACTCTGCCCCACCGGAATACGGTAGTAATTAAGATCCCCGGTAAAAATAAACCAAAAGAATACCGCCGAAGCCGCCGAAACTATGATCCACAGCCGCTTTAAGCATACCAGCCACCAGCGTCCTTTCTGCCGGATGGCTTCCCGTATCCAAAGAACAAGGAACACCAGCGCAGCGGCCCCCAGCAAAAGCAGGATGACCTCCATTACCGAAAAGGGCACCCTCCCGGTCAGCGCTGTCAGAGCCGTTGCCATACCATGATAAAATCCACGACTGTACAGATGCTCCACTTCTTCGGCATTGCCGCGCGCCAGGTGAATCAACAGCAACCCCACTGGCGTCAGCAGTGTCAACACTGTGCAGGCAATGATACCGCCCCGACTCATCACACGGGGCTTCGTTTTTGTAGCGGCCGCACTCACCATGGGAATTCCCTCACTGGGCCAGCTTGGCATTGGCCTTTTCCATAAAACGCTCCGCCCGTATAATGGCACGGGTATGGCTGCCTTCGCCGATGGCACCGGCGGTATCTTCGGCATAAACCTTGAAAGAAAGAATTCTGCCCTCCACCGCGGTCAGTTCCGCCGTAACAGTCACTTTCATCCCCACCGGGCTGGCCGCGGTATGTTGCATATTCATCTCCGTTCCCACACTGGTGGTGCCTTCCTCCATCAGTCCGGCACAGCATCCACAGGCTGCCGCTTCCATCCACGCAATAAGAACCGGGGTTGCCAATACAGGTAGGCTGCCGCTCCCCACATGGGCAGCGGTATCTGCCTCGGTAACGGTTTTATGTAAGGTAAAGATTTTGTTTCCCATAGTAGGTACTCCTTTTATGTTGTATTTTCTCGCCAAACATATTGAATGGACAATTATATTTAGCGTTATATCCTGTGTGAATTACTCAAGCTGAATTAAGCACCTATTTGTACAATTATAAAATTTTTTGTTTGACTCAAGCTGAAATAAATTTTTTGTTTCTTTAACATTGGCAACAGTGTGGCTTCTACAGCGATTTTATCAATTCCAAAAGAGCTGATAAAATATAGCTCCCCTCTTTTCCGTAAAACTCTATAACATTCATTCAAGATCTTTTCTAACTCGTTTTCAACATGCGCAAGTGCATTATAGAACACAATAACATCGACGCTATCACTTGCCATCTGTAAGTTAATGGCATCCATCAGTAGAAAAACTATGTTTTCTGCATTCCTTACCGATGGCAGCAAGCGACTATCGTCTAAATCAATGCATGTTACAGAATGAGCATACTGGGCCGCTTCGAGGGAAAATTCTCCACTGCCGCAAGCAATTTCCAAAACATTTTTACATTCTATACTGTGAACGATTTGGTTTAGCGCCTCTGTAATCCTTCGCATATCCGTAGCCTCATATCGTCTTTTCTCATGCATTTTCATGCCTGTCCAAAATAGCATTTGTCATTCCACCTCTATTATAAAAAAAGACGCCGCATCTGTAAAGCGACATCTTTTTACAATCCGCAAAAGCCGCAGGTCGGCCCGCTCCATACAGAAACTTCACTCACTGCGCCGCCGGTATCCGCTCGTGCATCTGCAGGGTGCTCTGCTCCCAGCCACAGCACAGGATATCCCCGGCACGCAGCTCCCCGGCCAGCAGCCGTTCCGTCAGCGGATCCTCCACCATGGTGCGTACTAGCCGCCGCAGCGGGCGCGCCCCATAGGGGCCCTCCTCCGCCCCCGCAACAATCTGTTCCACCACCGTGTCCTCAAATTCCATCCCGATCTCCTGCTCCCGCAGGCGGCTTTGCACCCCCTGCAGCAGCTGCACCGCGATCTGCCGCAGCTCTTCCTTTCTCAGCGGCTGGAACAGAATCGTCTCATCCAATCTGCCCAACAGCTCCGGCCGCAGCTGTTCCCGCAGCTTGGAGAGCACCATCGTCTTCGCGTCCGCCCCGGCATCGCCAAAGCCCATCCTCTGCGGATGCAGCATCGCCTCCGCTCCCAGGTTACTGGTCAGGATAACCACTGTATTGCTGAAGACCGCCAATCTGCCCTGGCTGTCGGTCAGTCGCCCGTCCTCCAAAATCTGCAGCAGCAAATTGTAAAGATCCGGGTGTGCTTTTTCTATCTCGTCAAAGACCACAACGCTCATTGGGTGTTTTTTCACCGCCTCAGTCAGGATGCCCCCTTCCTCACACCCCACATAACCGGGGGGCGCCCCGATAAGCCGGGAAATACTGTGCGGCTCCCGGTATTCGCTCATATCCAGCTTGATGATATTCTCCTCGCTGCCGAACAGTGTTTTGCCCAATGCGTAGCACAACTGGGTCTTGCCCACTCCACTGGGCCCCAGGAACAAAAAACTCCCGATGGGGCGCCGGGGATCTCGCAGCCCAGCATTGCTGCGCAGGATGGCATGAATGACCGTCTCCACCGCCTCCTGCTGTCCTACCACACTCTGCCGCAGGCCGTTTTCCAGCTGCTCTGCCGAAAGGCCCTGTCCCCCCGCAAGCCCTGTCATCGCCCCCGCTGCCTGCTGCACCTCTCGCTGGGTCAGCATCAGCCGCCGGGATGCTCTCACTCCGCTCTCCAGCATGCCTGCCCGGTGGATTCGCAGCCTGGCCGCTGCCTCATCCAGCAGGTCCAGCGCCTTATCCGGCAAAAAGCGCGTCGGGAAATACCGTACTGAAAGCCGGATCGCCGCCTCCAGCGCGTCCTCGGTAATGATCATCCCGTGGTGCTGTTCATAGCGCGGGCACAGCCCCCGCAGGATCGCCATTGTCTGTTCCTCGGTAGGCTCCTCCACCAGCACACTTTGGAACCGCCGGGCCAGCGCGCCGTCCTTTTCGATGGTCTTGCGGTACTCCGCTATGGTGGTGGCACCAATAACCTGCAATTCCCCGCGGGCAAGTTTCGGCTTCATGATATTAGCCGCATCTACCGCGCCTTCCGCCGCGCCAATGCCCATAATGGTATGAATCTCATCAATAAAAAGAATCACATCCCCAGCCGCCGCCACTTCCTCCATAATGGACCGGATCCGCTCCTCAAAGTCGCCGCGATACTTAGTACCGGCCACCATTGCTGGCAAGTCCAGAGTAATGATCCGCTTATCCGCCAGAGCCAGCGGCACCCGGCCCTCCGCAATGCGCTGCGCCAGCCCCTCCACCACGGCAGTCTTGCCCACTCCCGCCTCACCGATCAGACAGGGATTATTTTTGGAACGCCTGGAAAGGATCTGCAATAGCCGCTCTGTCTCCTGTTCCCGCCCAATGACCGGATCCAGCCGTCCCTGCCGGGCCAGCTCAGTCAGCTCCCGGCCAAAGCGATCCAGCATCACACTGCGGGTCTGCCGCTGGGCCTTTCCCACCACCTTGGGAATCTGCCGGTCGTTATTCTGCTCACACTGCTCCAGCCGTATCGTCTCTCGCAGGGCAATGGTCAGGTTGGGGATATCCACTGCGAGCTTATTCATCAGTCTTACCGCCCCGGAATCCTGTTGTCCGCACAGCGCCAGCAGCAGGTGCTCGGTCCCCGCCTGCAAAAATCCGCCCATCTGGGCCTCCCGCAGCGCTTCTTCCACTGCGGCGCGGTAATGCACCGTCGTTTCCTCCGACTCCAGCAGGGTGGGATGTCCCCTACCCACCATTTGCAGCAGAGCACGCTCGGTCTTTCCCGCTGTTACACGCCGCTGAAAAAGCAGCGTATAAGCCGCTCCGGCCCCCTCTCGCAGCAACGCCAGCAGCAAGTGCTCACTGCCGATATAGGTATGCCCTGCCTGCTGCGCCGCCCGCTGGGCGCCCTCCAATGCCGCGGCCGCCCGCGGTGTAAAGCCATTGTATTGATTCATAGGGTCTCCCCTCCTTTTTTGTTCTGCCCTTAATATTGGCTGCATCCAGTCGCTTAAACGCCGCACCAAAATCTCCCCGCGACATAAGATGGGGTGATCCCAATGTAAAGGAGGCATCTCTGCTATGTTTGGTAACTGCTGCAATACCTGCTGCCCTGCCGATAGCAACCGCGGGCTCTTCGGCATCTGCCTGAATGACGCCACTCTGGTCATCATTCTTCTTGCTATCTGGCTGCTGAGCAGCGGCGGACTGAGCGGCTATGGCGGCGGCTGTGGCTGTAATACATGCGGCGGCGGACGCAGTGGCTGCGGTGACTGCGGCTGCGGCTGCAACTAACCTTTTTTGAATAATAGGAGGGTACACTATGGGCTGCAATTCTTGTGGATGCGGCGGCAGCTGCGGCTGCGGCAATAACTGGTGGTGGATCATCATTCTCATTCTGGTGTGGCTGTGGCTCACCGGAGGCAATGCCACCAACATCTCCGCCTACCGCACCTGCGGCTGCGGCGATACCAGCACGAACGGCTGCGGCGGCTGCGGCTGTGGCTGCAATTAAGCCAACCCCACGCAAAAAAGGGAGCCAAAAGGCTCCCTTTTCTTTATGCAGCATTATTCTTCTTTTGCGGGCAAAGGTACCGTTCCCTTTTCTATCAGATCCGTGATTGCCGCCACCGCGCCCTGCGGAATACTCCGCTGCGCCAGCATCATACGGTTGCGCATGGCTGCGCTGCTCAGCAGCCGCCGCACGGCAGAAAGGGTATCCCGCACGCTCTCGGTCCCCAGCGCCATCCCATAGCGGGTAAAGAACTCCAGGTTACGGCTCTCGCAGCCGGGGACGCTCAGCATCAGCACTGCCGGCACCCTCTTTTGGGCGATCTCGGTACAGGAAAGCCCGCCAGGCTTACCCACTACCAGGTCGGCCGCCGAATAGTAAAGATCCATCCGGTCGGTAAAGCCCACCGGGTACAGCCGCTCCAGGAATTTGGCATACCGCTGCAGCTCCTTCAGGTCGCCCTTGTTCTTCCCGCAGATGACCACCACAAAGCTATCCTTAGGCAGCCGACGCAGCAGTTTCAAGGCCAGGGTCGTCATCGGCCCACAGCCAATGGAACCGCTCATCACCAGCACCATCTCCCCCTGCTGGGGCAGGTGCAGCAACCGCCGGGCCACATTCCGGTCCACATGGGCGGCCATTGCCGGGTTGGTGGGAATACCCAGCGGCAGCAGACGATCCTCCGGGATGCCCCGGGCGGTAAATTCCGGGATCAGCCTCTCATCCGGAATGACCCAGTAATCGGGCGTGATCTCATCCACGCAGGGGCTGCAGGTGTAATCGGTAGCGATAAAGTAAAACGGCTTTTTATATTCATATTTCCGGCGCAGTCTGGTCAGCATCTCCGCCGGGAACACATGCGGCGTCACTATGGCATCGAATCCACCCGAAAGCAGGTAGCGGTACAGCTGCGGCACACAGATGGCATTCATCTTGTATTCAAAGGAGGTCTCGTCCTCCCCCAGCACTCGCTCCTCTTTTTTGCGGTAGCCCGCCCCGTATATTTTGGGGAAATACCGGTAGGCGATGGTGTGCAGGTGGCTGATCGCCTCCGAAAAATGCTTGGGCCCAAAGGAAAGAGCATCCGCCACCGCGCAGGTGTGCCCGCGGGATTCCAGCTCCCGGCGCAGGGCTGCCGCCGCGGCATTGTGTCCGCCGCCGGTATTGCAGGTCAGGATGAGAACTTTCATGTCGTTTCGGCCCCCTTTCTTTGGCAGCGCCGCAGCAGGGCGCACAGCCGCGGCCGGTTATACCGTTGGATGATAATACACGGAATGTGAGAGAACCCATACAGCAGCACTACCAATACCGCCATCGGTCCATGAGCAAAGACAAATACCAGCGGCGTCGCCAGCATCAGTACCCAGTGGATGAGCTCCGCCACACAGGTTTCCTGCAGCAGTCGGGTAGCGTTTTCGGCGTCGTTCTGCCCCCGAATGGTCTTGGCATATTCATGCCCACCCCAGCGGCTTTTATCCGGCACCCTGTCCTTCCACTTGCGGATCTCCATTTTTTCATAGATCTTGCCGTTTTTCTCCCATGCGCAGGTCTTGTAGGGGAAGCGATCCCAGTGAAACCACCGGCGGGGCAGCAGCTCCCCAATGATCCCGCCGCTGATGCCCAAAGCCGCGATCACCCCCACCGAGATGGTCGCCTGCAGGGCGGCCTCCGGCGCAAACAGCCACAGCGCTCCCAGGATAGCCGCTACGGCCAGACAGATCAAAATGGGCGTCAAGATCGTCATAGGTTTCTCCTTTTCCTCATTTACAGTATGGCGAAAAAAGCTGTAAGAGGTATTATAGCATCGCGGCCGCCTTATTTCCATCCGGGAATATTAACATTATCTTAATTTGGGACACACCGGCCCATTTGGGTAAAAAAGGAGGACCCTGCGATCCTCCTCTGTGCTCAGCGGTATTCCGCCGCCTGTCTGGCAATATAGGCCGATTCCGGCAGTGTATATTTCTCCCTGAATTTCACATACATCTCCCGGAACGCATCGCTGTCACGCTTCATTTCGTTCAGGTAGCGGTGGGAGTCCAGCGCGTCGTGCTGCAGCTCGATGACCGCCACCGCAATGTTGGAGCAGTGGTCGGAAATCCGCTCGTAGTCAGTCAGCAGGTCGGTTAGGATAAATCCCAGCTCGATGGAACAGCGGCCCGCCTGCAGGCGTGCCAGATGATTCTGCTTGATCTCCTTGGTCAGTGCGTCAATGACCTGCTCCAACGGCTCCACATGGTGGGCCATCTCATGGTCGGTATTGATATAGCAATCGGTTGTCAACTGCAAAATCTCCCGCACCGCAGCGGAAAGCACCCCCAACTCCCGCCGGGCCTCCTCCGAGAAAAACAGCGATTTGATCTCCAGCTCCTTGCCGGCCTTTACCAGGTTCACGGCGTGGTCGCCCAGCCGCTCAAAGTCCCCGATGGCGTGCTGCATTTTCCCCACGCGGCGGCTATCCTGCTGGGAAAGCGCCTGCGCCGAAAGGTACACCAGGTAGGTATCCAGCCGGTCCTCATACAGATCCAGCGTGTCCTCCTGCTTCAGTACCACCTCGGCGTCCTGCTCATTGTAGGCGCCGATGAGCGAGATCGCCCGTTCCAGCGAATCCCTTGCCGTCCCGGCCATCCGGAAGGTATAGTGGTCACACTCCTGCAGCGCCACCGAAGGGGAGCGGAGCAGCAGCAGGTCGGGCGCGTACTGCATGGAGTCCTTAGGTGCCGTTTCGTCTTTGGCCTTCACCAGCCACTTGCCCAGCTTCACCAGGTACTTGGTAAATGGCATCAAAATGGCGGTAATAGCCAGGTTATAGATGGTATGCACCATGGCAATATTCCATGGTGTCACTGCAATATGGATAAAATCAAGCTGAAGCACCGAGGTGATCAACAGGTACAACGGCAGGCAGATAACAGTACCAATGACCTTGATGGAAAAGTGGATGACCGCCACCCGCTTGGCCTTGTAGCTTGTCCCAATGCTGGAAATCAGCGAGGTGGCGCAAGTGCCAATGTTTAGGCCCATCACCATGGGAATGACCATCTCATAGGTCAGGCTGCCGGTCAGCGCCAGCGCCTGCAGAATACCCACCGAGGCCGCCGAGCTTTGGATCACGGCGGTAAACAGGGTGGCCACCACCAGGCCCAGTAACGGGTTACGCAGCCCCGCTAGGATCGCCGAAAACTCCGGCATCTCCGCCAGCGGGCTTACCGCGTCGCTCATCACCACCATGCCGTACATCAGCACTGTAAAGCCCACCAGCACCGTACCAATGCTCTTTTTCTTATCGTTTTTACACACCATCATCATCACTACGCCGATGATGGCTAAAATGGGCGAGAAATTTTCGGGCTTCAGCATCTTCAGCCACACATTCCCGCTTTGAATGCCGGAAAGGGAGAGGATCCACGCCGTCAGCGTGGTGCCGATATTCGCGCCGAAGATGACATACAGCGTCTGGCCAAATTTCATGATCCCGGAATTGACCAGACCCACCAGCATAACCGTGACCGCCGAGGAAGACTGCACCGCTATGGTAATGGCCGCGCCCAGCAGCAGGCTCACCCAGGGGCTCGCTGTCATTGTTTTCAGCAGCTGCTCCAGCTTACCGCCCGCCATCTTTTCCAGGTTACTGGACATCACATTCATACCGAACAGGAAAAAGGCCAGGCCCAGTACCAGCCGCAGAAGCGCAAAAATATCCATGTCTTCTTCTCCTTCGGGCATCCACCCGCCCATTACTTCATCTTTGCATACTGTTTTATTGTAACTCATTTGGGGGAAAGTTGTCCAGTCAATTTGCCGCAAAGGATGCATTTTCCCCATATTTGTGCAGTTGCATAAATATAGGGCAGGCCCAGCGGCCCGCCCTATATTTTTTGCCGAATATTCAGTTCATGCGCCGGCGCTGAGCTCGCCTGCGCTGCTTGGCACGGCGGCGCCGCCGCGCCATAAAGTACGCCCGCAGCACAAATAGGATCACGATCAACGCCCCCAGCACTATGCCAATCCATTTCAGCACCGTCAGCACCACAGAGCCGCTGCCGGCCGTCGTGACATCATCCTTTGGCACATCCTCCACGGGGGCATAGGTCTCCACAGTGTACTCCATTGGGAAAGTTCCCACCAGCTCACCACCGCACCACAGCTCCACCTGCGGGTCTATGCGTTCTCCCACCTTATATCGGCTGGGGATATTATATTTCAGCGCGATGCTCTCTACCGCCGTTCCCTTCGGCACCAGCACATCCAGGTCGCCCGTCGCCGCTATATGCACCATCCCGGCAGTATTGGTCAGGCTCCCCACCGGGATATCATACGCCGCTATCTCATCGGTCTTTACCGAAACCATGCTGTACCGTTCAAAGCAGTAATCAAAAAGCGCTATGGTGTCCTTGTACTTGCCCCACTTGTCGCTGCAGTCCAGCACCACGCACAGCAAAGAAAGTCCATCCTTCTCCGCCCAGGTCACCGCCGTATGCTGCGCCTCGGTGGTCCAGCCCAGCTTGCCGCCCTTGGCGTAGGGATAGTAGTAAGCGCTTTCCACCAACATATGGTGGTGGGTACCGATGTTTCTTGCCACATCCTTTTTGTTGGTCTTGGGGATGGTATACTCCGTCGCGCAGAAATATTCCTCAAAGCCCGGCACCGTCATCGCCCACCGGGTGATGCGCGCCATATCATAGGCAGTGGTATAGTGGTCCTTATCCGGCAGGCCGTGCGCGTTGGTAAAGTGGGTATCGCTCAGTCCCAGCGCCGCCACCTGCTGGTTCATCAGCTCCGCAAAGTCGGTCAGGCTCCCGCTCACCGCCTGGGCTATGGCATTGGCGCAGTCATTGGCGGATTCCACCATCGCCCCGTACAGCGCATCCTTCAGGGTAATGATCTCCCCCGGCTCCAGCGCCAGGTGGGTGGTCTCGCCCCATTTCCATACATCGCTTACCGTTTCCTGAGAAACGGTGATGCGGTCCTCCGGCTTGGCGTAGGTCAGCCCCAGCGCTGTTGTCAGTATCTTGGTAATGCTGGCCGGATACTCCTTCTCGTACATGTTTTTTTGCAGCAGCACCTGCCCGGTCTTAGCGTCCATCACCACATAGGCATTGCTGTAGGTTTCCGGCACATCATCCTCCGCTGCCATGGCCGGTGTTATCAGGCCGGTTGTTATTATCATCATCGCTGCCAGCAGCAGCGCCGTTACTCTCTTCATTCTGTTCGTTCTCCGTTAAAATGGGGTATATTTTTATTATAGTGCCCACTGCCGCGAAAGTAAATGAACTGTGCATGAATTTTGATTGATTTTTTCCAGCTGGTATGATAGAATACTTTAGTAACCTCAAAAATGCTGGAATAGCTCAGCCGGTAGAGCAGCTGATTCGTAATCAGCAGGTCGCGTGTTCAAGTCACGTTTCCAGCTCCATTCTCCCTGCCTTCGGGCAGGGAGTTTTTCTTCCCCCCGCTTCCCTTGCAACCGACCGCGTTTTATGCTATCCTTAAATAAATATATCCATCAAGAAAAGAAGGTGCCCCTTATGTCCCTGCAGGAATCCGGCGAAATGTATCTGGAAACCATCCTTGTTCTCTCCCAACGCACAGGCTTTGTCCGTGCCATTGATATCGGAGAGGAAATGGGCTACTCCAAGCCCAGTGTCAGCCGCGCCGTCGGCATTCTGCGGCAGGGGGGCTATATCCATGTGGCGGAAGATGGCGGCATCACACTCACCGAATCCGGCCAGGCCGTGGCGGAAAAGATCTACGAGCGTCATCGCCTGCTCACCAGCTTTTTGGTCAAACTTGGCGTTGACGAAAAGACCGCTGCGGAGGACGCCTGCAAAATGGAGCATGTCATCAGCGATGCCTCCATGGAAGCCATCAAGCGCCACGCCATGGGCCACATCCAGTAAGTTCACCAGGAGGTACGGCTATGCACGAGATCAAATGTCCCAAATGCGGCGAAGTCTTTACCGTGGATGAATCCGGCTATGCAGCCATCGTGGGTCAGGTACGGGATGAAGAATTTCACCGGGAGCTGGCCCAGCGGGAAAAGCAGCTGGCCGCCGAAAAAGAAAAAGATCTGGCCCTGGTACGCACTCAGGCCGCCCGCTCTCAGGAGCAGTCCGAGGCCCAGCTGCAGCGGCAGATCGAAGAACTGAAAGCCCAGCTTCTCTCCCAGCAGGCCCAGCGGGAGCTGGCCGTACAGAAAGCCCTGGAGCAGCAGACCGCCGATCTTTCCGCCCGGGATCAGACCATTACTGAACTACAGGCCCGCCTGAACGCCGCTCAAACCGAGCGGGAGCTGGCCATTCAAAAAGTGACCTCCGAGAAAAAGGACGAACTGATCGAAAGTCAGCGGGAAATCGATAAGCTGACCTATCAGCTGAAGGAAGCCGCGGCCGCCAGCCGGGAAAAGGAGCAGGAGCTGCGGGAAAGCTACAAGCGGGAGCTCAGCAGCAAGGATGAGGTCATCGCCTATTATAAGGACCTCAAAACCCGCCTTTCCACCAAAATGGTGGGAGAAACGCTGGAACAGCACTGTGAGATCGAATTCAACCGTCTGCGGTCCGCCGCTTTCCCCAACGCTTACTTTGAGAAGGACAACGACGCCCGCACCGGCAGCAAAGGCGATTACATCTTCCGGGAGTCCACCTCCGATGGCATCGAATTTCTCTCCATCATGTTCGAGATGAAAAACGAGATGGATACCACCGCCAGCAAGAAAAAGAACGAGGATTTCTTCCGGGAACTGGATAAGGACCGTCAGGAAAAGGGCTGCGAATATGCCGTCCTGGTTTCCCTGCTGGAGCCGGACAGCGAGCTGTATGGCGGCATCACCGATGTCAGCTACCGCTACCCCAAAATGTATGTCATCCGTCCTCAGTTTTTCATTCCCATCATCACCCTGCTGCGGGGCTCGGCACTCCATACGGTGGAATACCGCCGGCAGTTGGCGGAGATCCGTAATCAGAATATCGATATCTCCCACTTCGAGGAGGAAATGAACGACTTCAAGACCCGCTTCGGCCGCAATTACGATTTGGCCAGCCGCAAGTTCAAAACCGCCATCGAGGAGATCGATAAAACCATCGACCACCTGCAAAAGACCAAGGACGCCCTGCTCTCCTCCGAAAATAATCTCCGCCTGGCCAATGATAAAGCCCAGGAGCTTTCAGTCAAGCGCCTGACGAAAAACAATCCCACCATGCAGGCCAAGTTTAAGGAGCTGGAAGCCGCCAAAACTCCTCCCCTGCCGCAGGAACCAAACGAATAACAAAATCAGCACCGCGGAACTGCTCCTCGGTGCTGTTTTCATTCTTCCGCGCGCTCTCCACCCCCGGCGGGCACCCCTGCGCTCCCCAGGGCCGCGCCTCCGCTGCGCTTCGGGCAGCCCTTTCCCGCTCCGGTGCGCCCGCCTGCCTTTTCCCTGCCGCAGCTCATATGCACCGTTCGCAGTACTCCGCCACATCAAAGGGATCCAGCCCGCTGTCCTTCTTCAGGTACAGCGGGTGGTGCGGGTGCCCCTTCACCGAGCGCTTCCCCGCCGTGACCCACCGGGCGCCGTGCCGCTCTCCGGCCGCTATCATATCCTGCACACAGCCTTTCAGGTAGGGACGCATCTCTATGATGTTCCCCCAAGCCGCCCATACCGTCGGCTCCTTACTCAGTCCCAAAATATACTCGAAAGCCTCCATATTGGCCCGGTGCAGCCGCTCATCCCGCTCCCGCGCCATATCCTGCGGCCGGGTAGCCCGCTGCGGGTACACATTAAACATAATAAAGCTGTCGTACCCATTTCCCAGCGCGATCCGCTCCACCGATTTCAGGGTATTATCCAGGTGGTCCGGCTCCGCCGTGGAGGGGTTCACCCCAATGCAGATAAGCGGTTTCTCGCCCTTGGTTCCCAGCACATATCGGTACTCCGTGTAAAAGTCCGGCACATACAGCCACCGGCCGGTATCGTAGTCCGCCTCCCGGCCGCTTTGGCGCATCGCCTCGGCAAAGGATAATACCTCCATCTCACTGGTGGCTATGGCGGGAATATGCATACTGGCACCTCCGGGAAAAATACTTTTCCCCATCATAGCGTATTTTTCCCCAAACGGCAAGTCCCTCTGTTTTCCCCTTACTTGCCCATCTCCTCCCGCAGCCGCTCTATGGCGTGCTTCTCCAGCCGGGAAACATAGCTCCTGGAGATCCCCAGCTTCCTGGCCACCTCCCGCTGGGTCATCGGCGGCCGGTTATCCAGCCCGTAGCGCAGCCGCAGCACCCGCTGCTCCCGTCCCTCCAGCACCCCAAAGACCTCCCGCAGCTTCTCGGCCTTCAGCGTCAGGTCCAGCCGGGTAATGATATCCTCCTCATCGCTCACCAGCTCCATCAGCGTCAGGCTGTTGCCGTCCCGGTCGGTATCCAGCGGGTCCTCCAATGAAACATCCCCCGCCGTCTTCCTTCGCGCCCTAAAATACATCAGAATCTCATTCTCAATACACCTAGAAGCATAAGTCGCGAATTTTGTCTTCTTCTCCAAGTTATAGGTCTCCACCGCCTTTATCAACCCTATCGTCCCTATCGAGATCAGATCATCCTGCTCCCCGCTCACCGCGTAGTACTTCTTCACGATGTGCGCCACCAGTCGCAGATTGTGCTCCACCAGCTCGTTCCGTGCCGCCCGGTCTCCTCGGCTCATCCGCTCCAGGCAGTCCCGCTCCTGCTTAGCCGTCAGCGGCCGCGGGAATGAACCTGAAGTCGAAACATGCAGCGTCAGCAGCCACAGCCCGCCCAGCAGCGTCAGTACCATTGCTCCCAGCATCACTTATTCCCCCTCTCTCTTTAGAGGGTATGCCCCGCCGACAGAAAAATGCCAGTCCCGCCTCAAATGGACAAAGCCCTCCGCCCGCTTTGCCCCTCCGCCCAAAATACCGCCCGATCCCTGTCGGATACTTGATATTTTTGCCGCCTTATAATAAAATTAGTCTATCCTAATTTTAATTGCCACATGTCAAGGGAAAGGATTATCACTATGACTTTGAATGAACTCAAAACCGGCTCCTCCGGTATCATCACGGCCGTGGGCGGCGATGGCCCGCTGCGCTGCCGCCTTTTGGATATGGGCCTCATCCCCCACACCCGCGTCACCCTGCAAAAGGTCGCCCCCATGGGCGATCCCATCGAGATAAGGGTCCGCGGCTATGAGCTGACCCTGCGGGTGGAGGAAGCCCAAAAGATCGAGGTAAAGGAGGCCGCGGAAATATGATCTTCGCATTAGCCGGCAATCAGAATTGCGGCAAAACCACCCTGTTCAATGCCCTCACCGGCTCCAATCAGCATGTCGGCAATTTTCCCGGCGTCACCGTCGATCAGAAAATGGGCGATATCCGGGGCGAGAAAAATTGCTCCGTCGTCGATCTGCCAGGCATCTATTCGCTGCGGCCCTATACCCAGGAGGAGATCGTCACCCGGGATTTCATCCTGAATCAAAAGCCGGATGGCATCATCAATATTGTGGATGCCACCAATATCGAGCGTAATCTCTACCTCACTTTGCAGCTTTTGGAGCTGCGGGTCCCCATGGTACTGGCCCTCAATATGATGGATGAGGTGCGCGCCAACGGTGGCTCCATCGATGTGCAAAAAATGAGCGCCGCCCTCGGCATTCCGGTGGTACCCATTTCCGCCGCCAAGGGCGAGGGTGTATCGGAGCTTATCACCCAGGCGCTCACCGTCGCCCGGGGCAAAATCCTACCCAAGGTCACAGATTTCTGCACCGATGATTCCGCCGTCCACCGCTGCCTGCACGCCGTTATCCACCTCATCTCGGATCACGCCGAACGGCTGGGCGTCCCCACCCGTTTCTGCGCCGCCAAGCTCATTGAGGGCGGCGATACGCTGGAAAAGGACCTGCGGCTGGATGAAAACGAAAAGGAGCTGCTGGAACACTGCATCGTCCAGATGGAAAACGAAACCGGGCTGGACCGCAATGCCGCCCTGGCCGATATGCGCTATACCTTCATCGAAGGGGTCGTCGCCGCCTCGGTCACCAAGTGCCACGAAAGCCGCGAGCACGCCCGCTCCGTCCGGTTCGATCAGATCCTTACCGGCCGGTACACCGCCATTCCCACCTTTTTAGCGGTCATGTTTCTCACCTTCTACCTCACCTTCCATGTCATCGGCCAGCGTCTTTCCGATCTCCTGGCCGTCGGCATTGATGCGCTCACCGCCCTGGTCGATGGCGCCCTCACTGCCTACGGCATCAATCCGGTTGTCCACAGCCTCATCATCGATGGCATCTTTGCCGGCGTGGGCAGCGTGCTGGTGTTCCTGCCCATCATCGTCACCCTGTTTTTCTTTCTCTCCATCCTGGAAGACACCGGCTACATGGCCCGTGTCGCCTTTGTAATGGATAAGCCGCTGCGCCGCATCGGTCTTTCGGGCCGCAGCATCGTGCCGCTGCTCATCGGCTTCGGCTGCTCGGTGCCGGCCATCATGGCCACCCGCACCGTCTCCTCCGATCGCGACCGCAAAATGACCATTCTCCTCACCCCTTACATGAGCTGCTCTGCCAAAATCTCCATCTACGCCTTTTTTACGGCGGCATTTTTCCCGCAGTACGGCGCCCTGGTGATGATCGCCCTTTATCTTCTCGGCATCCTCATCGGCATCGTGGCGGCCCTCATCATGAACCACACTGCCTTCCGGGGCAAGCCCGTTCCCTTTGTGATGGAGCTGCCCAACTACCGGCTCCCCAGTGCCAAAAGCGTGGGACTGCTGCTGTGGGAAAAAGCCAAAGACTTCCTGCAGCGCGCTTTCACTGTCATTTTCCTGGCCACCATCATCATCTGGTTCCTGCAAGGCTTCGATACCCGCCTCAATGTCGTGGCGGATAGCTCTTACAGTCTGCTGGCGCTCATCGGCCAATGGATCGCTCCCCTTTTCGCCCCCCTCGGCTTCGCCGATTGGCGCTGCGCCACCGCCCTCATTTCTGGCTTTGTCGCCAAGGAATCTGTCGTCAGCACCCTGGAGGTCCTGCTGGGCGGTGCGGCCGTCACCGGGATGTTCTCTCCCCGGGCCGCCATCAGCTTTTTGGTCTTTACCCTGCTGTATACCCCCTGTGTGGCGGCCATAGCCACCATCCGCCGGGAGCTCGGCTCCACCGTGAAAACAGTCGGCGTGGTAATCCTGCAATGCGGTGTTGCATGGCTCGTAGGCTGGCTGGCCTATGCCATCACAGGGCTGTTCTGATGGGCCCCCTCGATTGGCTGCTGCTGGCAGTAATCGCCACCGGCACATTTTTCGCTCTCCGGGCCGTCCGCCGGGGCCATACCGGCAGCTGCTGTGGCGATTGCGCCCGCTGCCGCCGTACCGATTGCGGTAAGAATTCAAAGACCGGGTAAAACCGCCGTTGCCCTCCTGCGAAAAGGCGCCACCCGCAGCAAGCCAAAAATCAACCGGCAAAGCCGCTTTTTATGGCCCCTGCAAAATCCGGGACGCCGGCCGCAGGCCAAACCGCCCGCCGGGCGGTTTCAGCGGGCTTCGCCCGCTGGCCCCGGCTTCGCCGGGGCGGCCTGCGGCCGGGCCCTTCCTCAGCAGGGCCCCGCTTCTTCACCGTTTACCTCTCACCCTTCCCCGCGGAGGTCTTCCTTCAGGACAAAAATTCACCTTCATCGCAGATAAAATAGCCGGAACAACACCGCCGTGTCTATCGCAAAAGCCCTCCAACATCATCGCCAATAACTTGCGTTTTTCTAGGGAGCCGTTGTTTGAACGCGGCTCTCCCCCGCCCTCTCTCCGGAGAAGGCTTTTCTTTTGGTGGACAACTCCCCCACTTATGCGCTATACTGGGGATGGAAATTTGCCCCAATTTTCAATAACGCAACCACATTTGTCGCAAAAGCCCCCAGCCGCCGTTGCAAATCAATAGCGGTTTTCAGGTGGACTGCCGTTTGGCCACAGCGCATCCCCTCCCCTACTCCGGAGAGGGCTTTTCTTTTGGTGGACAACTCCCCCACTTATGCGCTATACTGGGGATGGAAATTTGCCCCGGAGGTGATTTTTATGATCTACACCGTCACCCTCAATCCCGCTATTGATGAAACACTGGAAGTGGAGCATTTGCGGCCCGGCGCCACCCACCGGGTTCTTTCCCACTGCCGCTATGCCGGCGGCAAGGGCATCAATGTGGCAAGGGCCCTGCGCGTCTTTGCCGAGGACTGCGTTGCCCTGACCATCGCGGGCGGGACGACCGGACAGGAGCTGGCCGGACTGCTGCGGCAGGAGGAGCTGCCCTGTACCGTCTATGCCGCCCCTCATCCCACCCGGGTCAATCTCAAAATCTCCTCCCGGGGGGATGGACTGACCACCGAGCTGAACGCCCCCGGTCTGCTGGGGGAGGCCGCCCCTGCCGGGCGCCTGCGGGAGGAACTGCTGGAGCGCCTTTTGCCGGGGGATGTGGTGGTGCTGTGCGGCAGCCTGCCGCAGGAACTGCCGGCCGGCTGGTACCGGGATCTCACCGCTGAGTGCCGGAAAAAGGGGGCCGCCGTTTACCTGGATACCGCCGGGGAGCCGCTGATTTTGGGGATCACGGCAAAGCCGGACTGCATAAAACCCAACCGGGAGGAGCTGGAGCCCCTGTACGGCTACCGCCTGGCAACCACTGAATCCCTGGCGGAAGCGGCCTGGCAGCTGCTGCACCGCGGGGTAGGACAGGTGGTGGTTTCCCTGGGGGCGCAGGGGGCGCTGCTGGCCACCCGGGAAGCGGTACTTTTTGCCGCGGCCCCTACTGTGACCGCGCTTAATACCACAGGGGCCGGGGACACCATGACGGCGGCCCTCATCTATGCCCGGCTGCACGGTCTCACACCCGAGGAAACCCTGCGATTTGCGGTAGCGGCCGCTACCGCAAAGGTGGTACGGGCCGGAACGCAGCCCCCCGTGATGAGCGACATAGGCGCCCTGCTGCCGCAGGTGGAGGTACGGTCCATTTAGGGTGCAGGAAAGAAAGCCGCCGCCCAAAACGCCGGTTTGCACCAAATGATTCAATTGTCACCTTCTCGAGAAAGGGAGGGCCCGGGAGGACGATCGGTCACACTTTGCAAAGCCCTCTACTAATATAATACGCAAAAAAGAACGGATGTTCCTGCATGGAATGTCCGTTTTTTGAAAATTTTTTTATTTTTGGTGGATTTTAGGGGATAGGGTGGCAATATTTCTCTAAATAATGGATTTTATAGAGATATTTTGGACGATGCAAATGGACCTTTTCGATGCGATATCTGCACTGTTTGCCGAGTCCTCATAGGCCCCCTTATGCAAAGGGTAAGCGGCGCTCCAACCCATAGCCTCCCCTGTGTAATGGGTAACGAAGTGGCGGCGCGGTAGTGAATGATATGTCAGTGGCATATCAGAGCCGCGCCGTGACCGAGCCGCAGCGAGAGGCTGTCAGCCGACCGGCTGACGGAGGGGTTGTTGGCACAAACTACGGCTTAGTTTCATCTCGCCTGTCGGCGGCGCGGAGTCACCAAAGGGCGACGGCTGGTACGCCTGCCCGGCGGGGGGGTACTTTTCTGTGATGAAAAGTAGGCAAAAGAATTTTATTTAGGGCGAGTTTGTAGTCGCCTAAAGGCGTCGCGGAGTCACCGGAGGGTAACAGCTTGTACTCCTACCCGGCGGGGTCCTACTTTTCTATGAAGAAAAGTAGGCAAAAGTCACTCGGGGAGTGCCCCGAGACCCCCGACGCGTTGGTACACCCCGTAAAATTGGGGCCCCCG
>JABLTQ010033624.1_pt1 | contig 35660 bp, 36 predicted proteins | sample 7160101 | NCBI WGS metagenome assembly JABLTQ01 (sample SAMN14651228, study PRJNA627086) | human gut metagenome | isolation source: feces | host: Homo sapiens
AATCTGGTGTTTTCAAGATGTCCTTATGAGGAGTCGCCCTTACGGGCTTTCTTTTTTATTTGCTCTTAGTGACGCTTTTTAGCGGTCCACGCCATGCCGGTCACGGACAGCACCGCCGTCACCGCGTAGATACCCACGCCCGCGTCAAAGGTCTTGGGCGAGCCCTTGGTGGTGGTAGAAGTGGTGGTATCGCTGGTGGAGGGGTAATAGTAATAGGACTTGTTGCCAACGGAACCATCGCTGTTCTGCTGCTTGCCCGCTGCCAGATACGCAGACACGTCAACTGCCTTGCCCGCAGCATCCTTGAAAGCACCGCCGGAGATGGCCACTTTGGCACTGGCGGTCTTGCCGATCATTGTAGCCGACCCCTTCGTAAAAGTACCGCCGGAAATGTCCGTATATGCTTCGCTCACGGTGCTTACATCACAAATAACGTAGGTTTCCTCTTTTCCGCCGCTAAAAGTACCGCCAGAAATAGACAGCATACCCTTGTCATTATCTGCGCCACAACCGCAGTTATAGATGACCGATACCGTGCTATCTGCAATGGCTTTCAACTCGGAGCCGTCAAAGTTTCCGTTTGTAATGGTCAATTTATTGTGATTCTGCACACAGGCTTGCGCAAAGTTTTTAAACTCGCCGCCGTTAATAGTCATCACACCGCAATCGTCATTCTTCACAGTATTCAGGCCACCGCTGAATGTGCCGCCATTGATGATCATGGTCGGCGTATTAGTCTTGCCAGTTCCGTTATAATAGCCATTTGCTACCATGCTGGAGAAGCACCCATTCTGCGTAACAGATACCCCAGCATTAATGGTCATCGTGCCAAGATTCTGAATGGTGTAAAACGAGTTGTTTCCGCTATCTTCCTTCGTTTTTCCGTTCTCCTGACTTCTGGTGAAGCTGCCGCCGTTCAGAACTGCGGTTGCCCCCTCATTGTTAAACAGTGCCGCGCGGGCGTGGCTTACATTGTCCACAGTGCCGGTGCCGATAATGGTCAGCGTACCATTATTGGTAATGGTATGCTGACCATCTTCATTGGTCAGCGTCTTACCATTCAGGTCCAGCGTGACCGTCTTACCGCTCTCGATAGTGATGCTGGCAGTAACATCCTGTAGCAGCTGAACGGTCTTACCGTCCGCAGCATTCACCGCCTCCTGCAGCGTCGCATACTCAGTCTCTCCGACTTTTGCGACCTTCTCAGCCGCCGTCTCCGTCGCCCACGCCATCGTCGTGACGCCGATCGCCAACACCAGCGCCAAAATGGTTGCCAATATCTTTTTCATTTTTCTTACCCCGGGTTTTTTAGATTTCCGCAGGGTGCTTCGTTTTAACAAGCTTAAAACGCCAAAGCAGGAGTACTCCTGCGGATAGTCAGATTATAGCACAGCTGCATAATTTGTCCAGCCCTTTTGTGTAAAATTTCGCATTTTCGTCATCTGCGGAATTTGGACCGGGGGAGGGGCCGCGCCCCTCCCCCGGTTTCTCACGGCTCCCGCCGTATCTCCGTCCTCTCCCGGGGCGCGATGGGCCGCATCATGCAGAAATACCGGCTCTCATCCGCCGCGTGGTCCTCCTGTCCCGTGTCCACATCCTCCGGCGCCGTGGTGCTGTACGACAGTCCCGGCACCGTCCGTATGAACGCCCGGCAGTTTTCGAACACATACAGCATGGGGTACCCCTCCCCGTCAAAGCTCATCCGGTAGTGCAGCTGCATCCACCCCGGTATCCGACGGTTGTCCCCCTTCTCAAAAAACAGTCGGTGCTTCAGCGCCGTCTCATAAATACTCTCGCCCCGGCTGGCGTCCCAGATGGCCGGGTCCGCCACCCCCCGTATGGTCCGTCCCCGCAGATATGGGTGCTCGTTCTCCATCCGCCGTATCTCCGCGAACTGCCGTTCCGGTGTCCACAGCACGCCCTCGTCCGGCGTTCCCGTGCAGCCGTACAGCTCCAATATCCGGTACACGCACCCGTCGAAGTCCACCGCCCACCAGCCGCAGGAAAAGGGCTTGGCGTACCCGAAGTCGTAGCTTCTGTACACGTTCCACTCCCGCGGGATGTCAAAGGGCCGGATCACGTGCGTCCACCGCCGGTCCGCGTAGTGCGCCGGGTCGTCCGTGAACTCCTGGAACACCTGTCCCGCCAGCACGTCCCACCGCCCCTCCAGCCACGCCGCCCGCAGCTTCGGCGGCAGCGCCTCCAGCTGCCGTATATACTCCGGCTGCCGCGCCAGCAGCGCCCCGTTGTCCGTCACCCGTGCCGGTATGAACGCGTACTCGCCCCCGTTCTCCCCCGGCTCATACCGCCGGTCGATAAACAGCCGCTTGATATACCCATGCCCCGGCCCGCCCGGGTTGCACGTGTAGTAAATGCGCTTGGGAAATCCGTTCACGCCGCGCACGCACGCCGCCAGCTTCCGCATCCACTGCTCCTTCAGCTGCGTGGCCTCGTCGAAAAAGATCACGTCGTACTCCGCGCCCTGATAGCGATCCGCGTCCCGGTCGCAGGCGCAGTATCCGAACTGCAATACGCTCCCGTTCCCGAATACGAACCGTCTCTCCTCCGCCCGGTATACGGCCGTACCCGCCAGCTCCAGCCGCAGCGTCTCCAAATGGTTTGCCTCGATCTCCGGCATGGTCCGCCGCACCAGCAGCATCCGTATCCCCGGATACCGCTGCGCCAGCAGCTTGGCCTTGCACCGCACCGCCCAGCTCTTCCCGCCGCCCCGTGCCCCGCCGAAAGCGACGTACTTCTTTTTGCACCGCAGAAATTCGTCCTGCTTTGCGTTCGGCGTCCCGATGTATATATCCTCCATGTTCTCTCCCCCTTGTCTCTCTTCTCTCTCCGCGCTTACTCGCTCAGCTCCCGTACCCCCTCTCCCATCAGCACCTGCACCGTCTGCACCGCGGTCCCGCCGCCCAGCTCCTTCTCCAGCCCCGCCAGCGTCTGCAATATCCCCGCCAGCTCCTTCAGCTCCTTGGTGCACGCCTCACCTTTTTCCGCCTCCTCGGCCGCCCGCTTCGCGCCCCGCATCAGCGCCCGCGTCATTTCCAGCAGGCAATCCCTGCTCTCCGCCCTGCGCCGTCTCTCGTTCCGGCACCCGCTGACCCAGTTCTCCTTCCGCGCGTGCCGCCCCACGCTCTGCACCGAAACGCCGTATTCCTTCGCCAGCTGCATATAGGTATATCCGCCCGCCTCGTACTTCTCCCGCAGTTCCTCCCAGGGTGCCGCCGTCTTATGCATCCGCCTCACCTCCGACCACCTCATACGCCGCCAGTATCTGCGCCGCGAAATCTGCCAGGCAGCCCCTGCACACGTTCTCACCGCTGATCCGGTAGTATCGCTCTCCCCGCCGCAGCTCTCCGCCGCACAGGTCGCACTGTCCGCACACCGCGTCCGTCCCGTTCTTTCTGTACTTCATATCCGTACCCCCTTATCAAGATCGTCTATACCCCATCCCCCGAAAAGCAAAAAAGTTGCCCGCAAACGGGCAACACCCCCAAAAATTTTCCCCCACCCTTCCCCTTAAGGGCACGCCCCCCTAAGCCTTCCCCCTGGGGTTCGCGGTGTTGAATGACAGGCCGGTGGCCTGTCAGATCCGCGAACCGACCGACCCGCAGGGAGACAGGTGCCCCACAGGGGGCGGATAAGGTGCCGCCGCGCAGCGGCGTAAAACGCCCCCGTCCCGCCCCGCACCGCCGCACAGAAAAAAGGGCCGGCTCCCGCCGGCCCTTTTTCTGTTCTCCTTTAGCCCGGAGGCCAGGTCATATCCCGCCCCGCCAGCACATGGAAGTGCAGGTGCTTTACGGTCTGTCCCGCCTGATCGCCGCAGTTGTTGACGATTCGGTAGCTCTCCACGCCCAGCTCCCTGCAGATCTTGGCGATGACCTCGAAGCAATGGGCCACCACACCGCTGTTGTCCGCCGTGATGGCATTGGCGCAGCAGATATGTGCCTTGGGCACCACCAAAAAGTGTACCGGTGCCTGCGGCTCGATATCATAAAAGGCATAGCATTGTTCGTCCTCATACACCTTTTTGCTGGGGATCTCTCCGTCAATAATGGCGCAGAACAGGCAATCGTTCTTCATGGTCGCATCTCCTTTCGCATATGTTTTTGTTGTTATTTTTCTCCCAATTCCCTTTTGTGTTCCTGCGCGCTCTTGAGCCCTTGAAGATGCAAGGCTTTGGAGCCGTTTGGAACACAAAGTCGAATTGGGTCTTATTTTTTCATAATACAGCGCATTATTTCAACTTTTCCGCCACGAAATCGTCCACGGCCGCCAGCGCGTCGTCCACCTTCAGCAGGTCGGTGCCGCCGCCCATGGCGCTGTCCGGCTTACCGCCGCCCTTGCCGCCGCACACGGCGGACACGGTCCTGACCAGATCGCCGGCCTTCACGCCCCGCGCCACGGCCTCCTTGCCGCACACCGCCAGGAACGTGACCTTCTCGCCCACGATGCTGGCCAGCACGCCCACCACGGCAGGGTCTTTATCCCGCAGGAAGTCGCCCATGACCCGCAGCGCGGCGGCGTCCACGCCCTGCCGCGTGCCGGTGATGATGTGCAGCCCGTCCACGGTCTTGGCGGAGGCCAGGATCTGCTTGGCCTCGCCCATGGACGCCTCGCTCTTGAATTTCTCCAGCGCCTGGCGCAGGGTCTTCATCTCGGCGGCCTGCTGCTCCAGCCGCTCCACCAGCGTCTCCGGCGCGGACTTGAAGAACTGGGACGCCCGGTTCAGCAGCCCACGACTGCGGCGCATGTCCTCCATGGTGACCTTGCCGGTGGTGGCCTCGATGCGGCGCACACCGGAAGCCACACTGCTCTCGCTCTTGATGCGGAAGGGGCCGGCCTTAGCGGTGTTGTCCAGATGAGTACCGCCGCACAGTTCCATGGAGAAATCACCCATGGTCACCACCCGCACGGTCTGGCCATATTTTTCGCCGAAGGTAGCCACCGCGCCCCGGGCCTTAGCCTCGGCGATGGGCAGTTCTTCGGTGGTAATGAGCAGCCCGGACAGAATAGCGTCGTTGACCAGATCCTCCACCTCATCCAGCTGCTGGGGCGTGATGCCCTCAAAGTGGGTAAAGTCGAAGCGCAGGCGATCCGGCTCCACCAGAGAGCCAGCCTGATGCACATGGTCGCCCAGCACCTTCACCAGCGCCGCGTCCAGCAGATGGGTGGCACTGTGGGCCCGGCGGATAGCGGCGCGGCGGTCGGTGTCGATGGACGCCGTCACACTGTCGCCCACGGCCACGCTGCCGCTGAGCAGCTTGCCGTAGTGCATGAACTTGCCGCCCTTGTTCTTCTGCACATCGCTGACCACGAACTCCATGCCGTCGCCGGTGATCACGCCGTGGTCGGCCACCTGACCGCCCATTTCGGCGTAGAAAGGGGTCTTGTCCAGCACCAGGATGGCCTCCATACCGGACACGATCTCGTCCACCAGCTCGCCCTCGGCCACGATACCCAGCACCTTCGCGCCGTTCACCGTGTCGCGGTCATAGCCCACGAACTCTGTGGCCGGCATGTCCTTGCCGAACTCCACGCCGGCCCAGCCCAGATCGCCCAGCGCCTTGCGGGCTTCGCGGGCGCGCTCCTTCTGCTGGGTCATCAGGGACTGGAAGGCGTCCTCGTCCACAGTCATGCCCTCCTCGGCGGCCATCTCGGCCGTCAGGTCGATGGGGAAGCCGAACGTATCGTACAGCTTAAAGGCGTCAGCGCCGGAGAACACCGTCTCGCCCTTCTCCTTGTGAGAGGCCAGCATCTCGTTGTAGATGCGGATGCCGCCGTCAATGGTGCGGGCAAAGTTCTCCTCCTCGGTGCGGATGACCTTGGTGATGTAGCTCTGCTTTTCCTTCAGGTCGGGGTACTGCCCCTCGTTCTCATGCACCACGGTGTCCACCACCTTGTACAGGAACGGCTCGTTGACGCCCAGCAGCTTGCCGTGTCGGGCGGCGCGGCGCAGCAGGCGGCGCAGCACATAGCCGCGGCCCTCGTTGCTGGGCAGGATACCGTCGCAGATCATAAACGTGGCAGACCGGATGTGATCGGTGATGACCCGCAGGCTCACATCCCGTTTGTAGCTCTCGCCGTAGTGGGCGCCGGTCAGCTCGCTGACCTTGTGGGTGATGTTCATCACCGTGTCCACGTCGAACAGGCTGGCCACGTTCTGGCACACGCAGGCCAGACGCTCCAGACCCATGCCGGTGTCGATGTTCTTCTGCTTCAGTTCGGTGTAGTTGTTGTGGCCGTCGTTGTCGAACTGAGAGAACACGTTGTTCCATATCTCGATATAGCGGTCGCAGTCGCAGCCCACGGTGCAGCCGGGCTTGCCGCAGCCGTACTCCGGTCCGCGGTCATAGTAGATCTCGGAGCAGGGGCCGCAGGGGCCGGAGCCGTGCTCCCAGAAGTTGTCCTCCTTGCCGAAGCGGAAGATCCTGTCCTCAGGAATGCCGATCTCGTCCCGCCAGATGGCGAAGGCCTCGTCGTCGCTCTCGTACACGGAGGGATACAGCCGGTCGGCCTCCAGCCCCACCCACTCAGGGGAGGTCAGGAACTCCCAACTCCACGCGATGGCCTCGTGCTTGAAGTAATCGCCAAAGGAGAAGTTGCCCAGCATCTCGAAATAGGTGCCGTGGCGGGCGGTCTTGCCCACATTGTCGATGTCACCGGTACGGATGCACTTCTGACAGGTGCAGACGCGGCGGCAGGGCGGCTCCTCCTCGCCCTTGAACCAGGGCTTCATGGGGGTCATGCCGGCGTTGATCAGCAGGATAGATTTGTCGTTCTGGGGCACCAGCGAAAAGCTTGGCAGACGCAGGTGGCCTTTCGTCTCAAAGAACTTCAGGAACATTTCCCGCAGCTCGTTCAGGCCGTGATAGGGATGGCTCATAGTCGTTGTCTCCTTTACAATGTATACTAAAATTCTTTTTCGCTCTCGTTCCATTGGCGGGTCATATCCGCCAGTTCTTTCTCCAGGTTCAGGAAGAACCGGGAGATATGCAGCCCGTCCGCCAGGGCGTGGTTCACAAACAGCGACACCGGCAGTGTCGTCCGCCCGTTGACGGTCACATATTTGCCCCAGCTGATGCGGGGATTGCTGTCGTCCGGGCTCTCCGCCGGGTGCTGCAGCTGCGAGTAGTGTACCCACGGCACGCTGGAGACAAAGAAGAAGCTCCGCACGTCGCCGTCCTCGGTGAGCGTGCCCCGCTCCAGCACCTCCCGCTGCCGCCGCTGTCCCTCCGCGATGAAGGTCCCGTAGGGCATGTCGCCCTCCACGGTGCAGTAGACATACACGCCGTCCGGCTTCATGGCGGTGTAGGACGGCGGGCACCAGTCGTACTCCACCACCGTGCCGTCCTCCGCCAGCCTGCGCCGCAGCTGCGGCACGGTGTTGGCCGCCCGCACCACCGCATACAGCATGCTCAGGAAAAACGGTCTGCCGCCACGCGCGGCCATCATGTCGGTGATGTCCATCTCTACCGTCAGCCCGGCAAAGGGGAACGTCATCCCCCGGAAGTAGGTGAATTGCCCGCAGCGTGGGTCCTTTTCCATGTCGATGATCGTATAGTGCATCTCCCACCTCCTGCAACGAAAAACGCCCCTGTTTGCCATAGCAAACAGGGGCGAAAATCACTTCCGCGGTACCACCCTGATTTGGCGGCGAGCCGCCCTCTCAGCGCCCTGTAACGGGAGCATCCCGTGCCATTCATCACGGCAGGCTCAAAAGCGGCTGTCACCGTGCCGATCCCAACGGGCTTGCACTGTCCCCGTCTCGCTCCGGGCGGCCTCCGGTAACTCTTCTCTCTCATCGCCATTATGGAATATAGCGTTATTTTACCACAATGTTCCCCATTGTCAACACGAAATTTCTCTTTTTGTGAGATATTCCCCCTTGTCTTTCCGCACTGCTGTGGTATACTGGAAACCGTCATTTTTACAGAAAGAGGGACCTCCCGTGCAAAAGCTCTCCCACAACGACCATATCGACCTGTACCGCCACCTATCCTTCTGTGCCGTGGGCGGCTTCTTCGGCTGCTACGCTGTTCTTATCCATAGCGGCGTCATGGGCAACGCCCAGACGGTGAACCTGATCGAGCTGCTGCTGGATGCCCTGCGGGGCGACCTACACGCCGTGCTCCTGCACCTGGGCGCGCTGGTGCTGTACGTGCTGGGCACTATGCTGACGGTGCTGCTGCCCCACTGGTGGGGCTGGGATATGCACTATGTATCGCCTGTTATCACCGCCGCAGCCGCCGTGGCCGTAGCCTTCCTGCCGGAAACGCTGAACGTTGTGGTGGCTCTATATCCCATCTTCTTTGCCATGAGCATCCAGTGGAGCAGCTTCGGCGGCGCCCGCGGCTTTTACAGCTCCACCATCTTCTCCACCAACAACACCAAGCAGACTTCTCTGGCCCTGGCCAACTACCTGTGTGACCATGACCGCGCCCACCTGCGGAAGCTGAAGGTCTTTGCCCTCACCCTGCTATGCTTCCACATCGGCGCGGCAGCGGCCTACCTCGCCGTGACGTGGTGGTATATCCGCGGCGCGCTGGCCGTGCTGCCCCTTATCGCCTGGGCCTTCTTCCTGTCCGTATGCGAACGCAGGCATGAAGCCCTGGCCGAGGAACCGGAGACCATCCCCGACAGCAGCGCCCACCCCACCAGCAACGCATAAAAATTGTCCCCCGGCGAAGCCGGGGGACAATTTTTATGTACTTATTTCCCACTCAGCGCCACCGCGTGGCGGATGAAGCTCATGGGCGGCACCGGACGGGGCAGCTGCATGGTGAACACCATCTGGGGCGTCTTCGGCTCCGCCAGGCCATTGCCCTCGCTGTCGCGCATCACCGGCACGATGATCGTAAAGGGCTTCGTATCCGGCCCCACCACCTCCACGATGTCGCCGGCGGCAAATTTGTTCCGCAGGCTCAGGGTGGCCAGCCCATTTTCATCACAGTTTGTCACCACGGCGCAGATCTGCCAGTCCCGCAGATACCGGGCGCTCTCATAATACTGCCCCGGCTGGCCGTAGAAAAAACCTGTGGCGTAGTGCCGGTGGCTGATGTGCTCCACCTCATCCCGCCACACCGGGTCAAGCGGGCGCCCTGCGGCCACGTCGTCCAAACAGTGCCGGTACGCGCCGGTAACGATGGCCGCGTAGTAAGCGGACTTAGCCCGACCCTCGATCTTCAGGCAGTCCACCCCGGCGGCCATCAGGTCGTCCAAGTGGTCGATCATACACATATCCCGGCTGTTCATAATGTATGTGCCCTTTTCGTCTTCGAACACCGGGAAATACTCCCCGGGCCGTTTCTCTTCCATCAGCGCATACTGGTAGCGGCAGGGCTGGGCACATTCGCCCCGGTTGCTGTCCCGCCCGGTCATATAGTTGCTCAGCAGGCAGCGCCCGGAGTAGCTGACACACATAGCCCCGTGGCAGAAGGCCTCCAGTTCCAGCTTCGGGGATACCCTGGCCCGAATGGCGGCGATCTCCTCCAAGCTCAGCTCCCGGGCCAGCACCACGCGGCTGGCACCCAGATCGTACCAGGCCTGGGCGCAGACGTGATTGGCGATAGACTGCTGGGTGCTGATGTGCCGCTGGCAGTGGGGCGCGTACTTCCCCGCCAGGGTGAACGCGCCAAGGTCCGCCAGAATCAGGGCGTCCACCCCCGCCGCGTCCAGCTTTTCCAGATGGGCGGGCAGGGCCTCCGCCTCATTCCAGCGGGGCATGGTGTTCACCGTGGCGTGTACCTTTACGCCGTGGTCGTGGGCAAACCGCACTGCCTTCGGCAGTGCCTCGTCGTCAAAGTTCCCGGCAAAGGAACGCATCCCGAAGGATGTGCCGGCCAGATACACCGCGTCCGCGCCGTACAGCACCGCCATCTGCAGCTTTTCCCAGTCCCCGGCCGGGGACAGCAATTCAGGCTTCTTTCCCATGGCGTCAGGAGTAGATGGGCTGGTATTCACCGCTGTTAATGAACTTCAGGTGCTCGTTATAGTCGGTAAAGAAGTGGCTTTTGCCGTCCTTGCCCAGGGCGAAGAAGTAATAATCGGTGTCCGCTGGGTAGATGGCCGCCTCAATGGCGGACAGGCCGGGATTGCAGATGGGTCCCGGAGTCAGGCCGGGGTTGATATAGGTGTTGTAGGGACTGTCGATCTCCGTATCGAAGGTCTTGACCCCGTCGTGCTTCATGATATAGTTGATGGTAGAGCACAGCTGCAGCGCTCTTCCGCCCTTCTCACTGCTCGGGTTCTCCAGACGGTTGTGGATGACAGAACTGATGTTCTTGCGCTCGGTGTCGTCGCCGATGGACTCCTTCTCGATCAGGGATGCCATGGTGATGATCTCCTGCAGGGAGTACGGAGACGCCTTGATGTCCGCCAGCATCTGCTGGCTGATGCTGTTCTTGAAGTACACCAGCATCGTCTCCACCGTATACACCGCGGACCGGTTCTTGTCGAATTCATAGGTGCTGGGGAACAGGAAGCCCTCCATGCGATCGATGCTGCCCAGCTTGTCGTCATCCAGGAAATCGTAGTCCTCATACGCAAAGTTGGCGCAGGCATCCTCCAGATCCTCCTTGGTGGCCACGCCCTTCTCCGCCAGCAGATCGATGATCTCCCGGACGGTGTAGCCCTCGGGGATGGTGACCTTGATCAGGCCCTGGGCCTCCTTGGCGTCCGTCTCCCAGTCGTGCATATTGGTAATCAGGGCGCGGAAGTCCATATCACTGTTCAGCTTGTAGGTCCCCGGCTCCACGTAGCGGTTGTAGTGCAGGAACGTGCCGGCAATATTGAACACCAGTCGGGAATTCACCAGCCCCGCGTCGTGCAGCTTCTTGGCCACATCTCCCCGGCTGTCACCCTCCTCTACGGTGATCTCCACCTCGGTATAGGGCTTGTTCAGCGAACACACGTCGTTGACCAGCAGCCAACCGATGCCCGCCAGCAGGCAGGATACCAGCACTACACAGGCCAGATAGATGATGGTCCGGTTGCGCTTGGCCTGACGGCGGCGGTCACTGTGGCGGCGCTGCTCGGAGGACGCCTGCCGGCGGACCTCCTCGGCGTCCCACTTCGCCGTGGCGTATTCGTTTCGTTCTTCACGGTTTCCCATAAGTCTTTGCTCCTTTCCCAGCGTCAGCCGATAAGATCGGCCACGCAGGTCATCACTTCGTTGTGTATGTCGTCTATCAGGCGAGGCGCGCCCGCCCGGGCGCAGTCAATGCGCGTCCAGCCGCAGCGTGCCACCACATGGGCGGCGTTTTCCCGGCAGCGGCGCAGGTATTCCTCGTCCTTCTCGTGGATGTCAGCAGTGGTGTGGGTGGCGGCCTCCCGCAGGCGCATCATCTGTTCCGTGGCCTCTGTGGGCATATCCAGATACAGCACCCGTGTGGGCTCCGGCAGCCCCAACAGCCGGTACTCGAAGTCAAACAGCCAGTCGAGAAAACCGTCCCGCTGCTCCGGCGGCAGCTTACCGGTCTGGTGAACGGCGTTGCTGGTGGTGTATCGATCCGCAATGACCAGTCCGCCCTGCTCATAGTACGCGCCCCAGTCCTGTTTGTAGGAGGCATAGCGATCCACAGAGTAGAACACTGACGCGGCATAGGCATTCACGTCGCCGGGCTTGTCCCCGAAGGCACCGCCCAGATACAGGCGGATCAACGCAGAGGACTCCTCCTGATACCGGGGGAACTCCAGCTTGCGGAAAGGGATACCGCGGCGCGTCAATTCCTCGCACAGCAGCCGGGACTGGGTAGCCTTGCCGGACCCGTCCGTCCCCTCGAACACGATGAGTTTTCCCTGCACAGCGCTCGCCTCCTTTGGACACACTGACCCATAGTACAGGGTATTGTACCACAGTTTTCCCCATTTGTAAACCATTCAAACGGGCCCGTCCCCTGCAAAAGGGCCGCCCCCTCCGGGACGGCCCCTGATACGCTATTGCACGGCGGCCTTTTTCTTCTGCTTCTCCTCATAGACGGTGTTCAACACATACAGGATAACACCCGTCCAGATAAACAGGAAGCTTACAAGCTTCTCGCGGGTAAGGGCCTCGCCCATGATGGCACCGCAAATAATAGACAGAGACGGGCTGATATACTGGCAGATGCCCGTGGTCATCAGCGGCAGATACCTAACGCCGATGGAATAAAACACCATAGGCAGTCCGGTGATCACACCGCCGCCGATCATCAGCAGTTGCTTGATGACCGTCATGCTGCCCATACCATTGTCCCCCATACGGAAAAACAGGATGAACAGCAGCGCCACCGGCACCATCATCAGGATCTCTGACGTGGTAGACACGATGGAATCGATGGTCAAGCTCTTCTTGATGGCTGCATAGATGGAGAACATCAGCGCCAGGGCGATGGTCACATAGGGCACGCCGCCGAAGCCGGAGGTGCTGAACACGATGCCGACCACCACGATGGCAATGATCACAAAGTGCCGCCAATTCATCTTCTCGCGGAAGATAACGGCCCCAAGGGCAAATACCACCAGCGGCTGGATGTAATACCCCAGGCTGCACTCCAGCACGCGGCCGTTCTGCACCGCCCACAGGTACACCAGCCAGTCGCCGAACAGCAGCACCGATGCAGGCATCTCCCGCTTGAGCACCTGCTTGTCCTTGAATACGGCCCACAGCTGCGGCAGCTTTCCCTGCACCTTCAGAATACACAGGCAGGCCACCGCTGCCCAGATAATGCGGCAGGCCATGATGAAAAACGTGTCGATCTCGCCGCACACATTGGTGCACATATACCAGTACAGCGGCTGGAAACCCCAGATGAAAAAGCACACCGACATAGCCCCCAGGCCCTTGCGGTAGTTGACCGTTTGCATACGTTTCCCCTCACTTTCCTGCAGAAATCGGGTAGTTTCCCCATTTACAGCGTCCAATAACCATGATATGATAACACCTGCAACGCGGAATAGCAAGCCATATTTCCCCGGAAAAGGAGGTTTCTCATGCTGCTGTTTGACATGGACGGAACGCTGATCGACTCCAACGGCATCTGGAAGGACGTGGACACGCGTTTCTTGGAGAAGCGAGGTCTGCCCTATACGCAGGAATACTATGAGGGCGTGGCCCACACCATCTTCCCGCTGGCGGCCAAATTCACAAAGGAATTCTGCCATCTGCCGGAGAGCGAAGCCGCCATCATGGCCGAGTGGATGGAGATGGCCGGCGACATTTACGCCACGGGCGTAACGGAAAAGCCCGGTGTCCGCGCCTATCTGGAGCAGATGAAGAACCGCGGCGAGCGTATGGCTGTGGTCACCAGCGCGGTCCCTGTTCATTGCCGTGCGGCGCTGACCCACCTGGGCCTGCTGCCCTATTTCGAGCGTATTTTCTTTGCCCAGGAGCTGGGCACCGAGAAAAAGTACCCCGCCCTCTGGGAGAAGGTCGCCGCTGCACTGGGCGTCTCCCCCGCAGACTGCACCCTGTTCGACGACTCCGTGGAGGCCATCCGCGGCGCCAAGGCCGCCGGGATGCACACCGTGGGCGTGGCAGACCCCTACTTTGCCTCCACCGCTGACGAAATGGCCCGCACCTGTGACCGTTACATCTCCAGCTTCGGCGAACTGCTTTATCCTTGACTTTTGTCGAACGATTTACTATAATTAGGGTTACGGCGCCCCATGCGCCGCTTATTATGCGCGGCTGCCCGCAGGCAGGACCGCTTGAAGGAGTTTTGTATCATGCCTGTTTATCCCATGGACATCGCTGGGCTCCACCGGGAGCTGCCTATCTGTAAGGTCACGGACGACCTGTACATCGGCGCCTTCATCTGCTTTGGCGACGCGGAGCTGACCGTAGCCTGCGCCCGTGATATGCTGGCCATGCTGGAGGCAGACAGCTACGACTATCTGTTCACCGCCGAGGCTAAGTCCATCCCCCTGATCCACGAGATGGCCCGTCAAAGCGGTGCGAAAAAGTATTTCATCGCCCGCAAGGGCCCCAAGGCGTATATGCCCGATCCCCTGCACGTGGAGGATAAGTCCATCACCACCGCCGGGGTGCAGAAGCTGTATCTGGGCCGTGACGACGCCGACCTGATCCGCGGCAAGCGCATCGTTCTCATGGATGACGTGATCTCCACCGGCGGCTCCCTCCACGCCATGGAGGAGCTGGTGAAGATGGCCGGCGGTACCGTAGTGGACCGCATCGCCGTGCTGGCCGAGGGCGGTGCGGCGGACCGCAAGGACATCAAGTACCTGAATGTCCTTCCGGTATTCAACGCCGACGGAAGCATCAAGTAAAGAGAAGCGCCTGCGGGCGCTTCTTTTTTTGTTCTCATTAGCAAAACCGCATGACCGCCGCCATCTGCCGCACATTTTTTATAGCGTGCGGGGATAGACTTTTATGATAAGTTATGGTAATATGTAGAATTAATAAAACTAATACTTTGAGTGGGAGAAAGGAGCAGTTCCATTATGGCAGTAAAAGAGAGCTATGCCGGCAAGATCAACCGGAAGCTGACGAAAAAGCTGCGGGTCATCGCCGTGGCCGCCGGCCGTGAAAAGGCCGACCTGGTGCTGAAAAACGCCACCTATGTCAACGTATTCTCCAACGAGCTGTGTCACGGCGACATCGCCGTGGCTGAGGGCCTGATCGTGGGCATGGGTGAATACAGCGGCAATACAGAGGTAGATATGGGCGGTAAGATCGTCCTCCCCGGCTTTGTGGACGCCCACATTCATCTGGAGAGTTCCCTGGTCAGTCCCACGGAGTTTGCCAAGGCGGTGCTGCCCCATGGCACCACCACCGTCATCACCGACCCCCACGAGATCGCCAACGTCATGGGCACCGATGGCATCGAGTATATGCTCCAGGCCACCGAGGACCTGCCCGTGGACGTGCGCTTTATGCTGCCCTCCTGCGTGCCGGCCACGCCGCTGGACGAGTCTGGCGCCAACCTGGACTACCGGGCCATCGACAGCTTCTATGATCATCCCCGTGTACAGGGTCTGGCCGAGATGATGAACTTCGTGGGCACCATCAACGGCGATCCCCAGGTGGTGGAGAAGATCGTGGCCAGCCAGGCCCATCACAAGAAGATCGACGGCCACGCCCCCGACCTGGTGGGCAACGACCTGAACGCCTACATCGCCGCCGGCGTGTACTCCGACCACGAGTGCCACGACCTGAACGACGCCATCGCAAAGCTCCAGCGCGGCCAGTTCATTATGATCCGCGAGGGCACCGCAGCCCGCAATCTGGAAGCGCTGGTCCCCCTGCTGTGCGACAAGTATGTGGAACGCTGTATGTTCTGCACCGATGACAAGCACCCCAACGACCTGCTGGAAAAGGGTCACATCGACTACATCGTCAAAAAGGCCATCTCCCTGGGCGCCGACCCCATTACCGCCATCAAGGCCGCCTGCCACAACGCTGCCCGCTACTTCCTGCTGAACAACCGCGGCGCCATTGCACCCGGCTATCTGGCGGACTTCGTCATCATCGACGACTTTGACCACTTTAACATCGAAAAGGTCTATAAGCGCGGCGTACTGATGGTAGACCATGGCGTGGTGGCGGACTTCCCCGTCCCGGAGATCGACCCCTATCTGGTCAACCGCGCCCACGACACCTTCCACGTGGCCCCGCTGACCGCCGCCGATTTCACCGACAGCCGTCCCCACGCGGTCATTGGCATGGTCAACGGCGAGATCACCACCACCGACGGCGGCTACACCGACCGTATCGATGTGGACTATGACATTCTGAAGATCGCCGTCATCGAGCGTCATAAGAACACCCACCACATCGGCTTGGGCTACATCAAGGGCTACGGCCTGCAAAAGGGTGCCGTGGCCACCAGCATCAGCCACGACAGCCATAACATCATCGTGGTGGGCACCAACGAGGAGGATATGGCCTTCGCCGCCAACCGCATCGTACAGCAGCACGGCGGTATCACCGTGGTGGAGAACGGTCAGGTGAAGGGTGAGCTGCTGCTGGCCATCGCCGGCATCATGTCCGACGACACCCTCATAAACGTGAACCGCGACCTGGAGAACGCCAAAAAGGCCGCCTACGACCTGGGCGTATCCACCGGTATCGACCCGTTTATGACCCTGAGCTTCATGGCCCTGCCGGTGATCCCCAGTCTGCGTATCACCACCCGCGGCGTGTTCGACGTCACCACTCAGCGCTACGTCTAATACCTGCTCCCCGCTTCGCCGGGACCTATATCCGCAAAAAAAGAAAGCCCTCGCGGGCTTTCTTTTTTTGCTCACAGCTTCAGTTCACAATCCAGGCTCATCACCGCGCTGCCGCCGATACGGACGGTCACGGCGCCGGCCTTTTCATACAGAAGGCTGCGTATCTCGCTGGGCCGACTCATGTGCTCGCCCTGCAAAAACACATTCTCCCGCTCCGGTTTCACATCGCCTCGCAGGTAGAGATAATACGTCAGTGCACCGTTGCTGGTCCCGGTGGCACACTCCTCCGGGATGTCGTACAGGGGTGCGTAGTTGCTGCACCAGGCCGTCACGCCGTCCCGCCCCGGGCAGAACATATGCACGCCGGTCACATCGTACTTCCGTGACAGCTCCGTGACCACCGGTGCGTTCTGCACTGCCCGCATGAGCGTCTCGTGGTCCCGGACGGGCATCATAATATCCGCCAGACCGGTGGACACCATTCGTGGGATATATCCCTCCGGGCAGTCCGCCTCCGTCAGGCCATAGGCGGCGTACAGCGCGGCGCGCTCCGCTGCCGGGATGTCGCCGATCAGCTGCGGCGGCGCCATATCCATCCAGACGGTGCCGCCCCTGACGGTGATGTTCAGTTCCCCGGCCTTTGTGTGGGCAATATGGTCGCCGTCGCCGATCTTCTCCAGCTGCCGCAGCAGGGCAAAGGAGGCCACGGTAGCGTGGCCGCACAGGTCCACCTCCCCGGCGGGGGTGAAATAGCGCAGGGATACGGAGCCGTCCGGCTCCATATGTATAAAGGCCGTCTCCGAGTGCTTCATCTCCGCAGCGATCTGCCGCATGGTCTCATCAGACAGCTCCCGGTCCGGCAGTGCCACGCCCGCCTGGTTGCCGCCGAAGATCCGATTGGCAAAGGCGTCCATCACATAGAGCTTCATAGGGTATACCTCCCAGTTTTTCTTGTGGTTTTCATTATATACTCTCTTGCTCTTAACGGCAAGTATATTTGACTTCCGATGTATTTTTCGTTAGAATAGAATTGCAGCAGGTGTCTGTGTGAACGCCCGCCGCTAAAAGCGAAGAAAGGAACTTCATCGAAAATGCTCAATGAGCGAAGTCTGTTATCACAATTTCTGCATTTCGTAGCCGCTACGGTGGCATCCCTCATGGTTTTCAGCCTGTACTCCATCGTGGACGGGCTGATGGTCGCCAAGGGCGTAGGCGAATACGCCATGGCAGCGGTGAATCTGGCGGTACCGTTCACCAATGTGCTGTTCTCCATCGGCGTCATCTTCGCCGTCGGTACCAGCACCATCATCGCCATCTATCTGGGACAAAACCAAGGCGAGAAGGCCAATAGCCTGTTCTCTCAGAACATCGTGCTGCTGACGTGCGTCGGCCTGACCATCACCGTCCTCGTTTTCGTATTTCTGGAGCCGTTCGCCGTGCTGCTGGGCGCAAAGGGCGTAACGTATCAATATACCATCGATTATCTCCGGGGCCTGGCCCCTTTCGCGCTGTGCTTCATCATCTCCTATAACATGGAGGTGCTGATCAAGACCGACGGCTATCCCCGTCTGGCAATTCTGACGGTCATCACCGGCTGTCTGGCCAACTGCGTACTGGACTATATCGCCATCTTTGTGCTGAATCTGGGCGTGTGGGGCGCGGCGGTGGCCACGGGACTGTCCCAGCTGCTGACGTGCATCATCTATCTGCGCCACTTCCTGGGCGGACACAACACCTTCCACTTTGTGAAGTTCAGGATGGACTGGGGCATCTACAAGCGGCTGATCCCGCTGGGCTTTGCCGACGGCGTAACGGAGCTGTGCAACGGCGTGATGATCTTCCTGTTCAACCGGGTCATCCTGCGCTGTCTGGGTGATGACGCTCTGGTGAGCTACACCATTATCGCCTACGTGAACACGCTGATCGTCAACACCATGCTGGGCATCTCGCAGGGCAGTCAGCCGCTGGTGAGCTATCACTACGGCAAGGAGGACGCGGCGGGCTACAAGAAGCTGCTGCGGTATGGCTTTACAGCGGTGGGCATCATGACGGCGGTGATCTTCGCCGGGGTGATGCTGTTCGCGCCGCAGATCGCCGGCATATTCGTGGACGCGGATAAGCCGTGGCTGGCGGCGGACACCGCGGGCGCGCTGCGGCGGTACGGTCTGTGCTACATACTGCTGGGAAGCAACATCCTCATGGGCGGCTTCCTGACGGCGGTGGAGCGACCGAAGGCGGCTATTTCCATCTCCGTGGGCCGTGGCCTGCTCTTCCAGGCCGGTGCGCTGCTGCTGTTGGCGGCAGCCGTGGGCGGCACGGGCATTTGGTTTGCGCCGGTGATCTCCGAGGCGCTGTGCGCGGTAATGGCCGTGTGGTTCCTCCGGCGGTTCCTGCGGAAAACCGCAGCATAACCAACATAAAAAGTATCCCGCGGCTGTGCCGCGGGATACTTTTTTGCTCTCTTTAAGGCGCCTTACGCCTGCGCGGCCTTTTCCGCCATCATCTGCCGCACCACCTCGTCGATACGGTGGGCAACGCGGCAGAAATCCTCCGCCGTATAGCCCTTGGTGGTCATGGCGGCGGTGCCGATGCGGACGCCGCTGGTCTGGAACGGCGAGCGTTTGTCCCCGGGGACGCAGTTCTTATTCAGCGTAATACCGCAGCGGTCCAATTCCTCCTGTACCTCACGTCCGGTAAGTCCGGTATCCGTCAGATCCAGCAAAAACAGATGGTTGTCCGTGCCGCCGGTAACGATCTTGTAGCCCATGGCCATGAACTCCGCCGCCATCGCCCTGCAGTTGACCACCACACGGTGGATATACGCCCGGTACTCCGGGGTCAGCGCCTCCTCCGCAGCCACCGCCTTGCCGGCGATCACGTGCTGCAAAGGGCCGCCCTGCATACCGGGAAAAACGGCGCTGTCCACCTTTTTCGCCAGCTCCGGTCGGCAGAAGATCAGTCCGCCCCGCGGGCCGCGCAGCGTCTTGTGCGTCGTGGTCGTGACCACATCTGCCAGTCCAAAGGGGCTGGGGTGCTCCCCCGCCGCCACCAGCCCGGCAATGTGAGCGATGTCCGCCATGAAATACGCCCCCGTCGCCTGTGCCGCCTGGGCAAAACGTGCAAAGTCGATGGTCCGGCTGTAGGCCGACGCTCCTGCGATGATCAGCCGCGGCTTCAGCTCCCGCGCAAGCCTCTCCATACCGTCATAGTCGATCAGGCCGTTTTCGTCCACATCGTAGGCCGCTATGTCATACAGCCTGCCGGAGGCATTTACCGGCAGTCCGTGGGACAGATGCCCACCGTTGGCCAGACTCATGGACAGGATCCGGTCTCCCGGCTGCAGCAGCGCCATATACGCCGCCAGATTGGCGGAGGTACCGCTGTGAGGCTGCACGTTCACATGGTAGTCGGTGTGAAACACCTCCCTCCACTTGGCGATGCAGTACGTCTCCAGCTCGTCCACCACCAGGCAGCCGCCGTAGTAGCGCCCCTGATTTCCCATCTCCCGGTGGGCGGGATACCCCTCGGAATACTTATTGGTCAGGCAGCTGCCCACAGCGCGGCATACCGCCTCGCTGGTGAAATTCTCGCTGGCGATCAGCTCCACCGTTGTTTCCTGCCGCCGCTGCTCCATGGTAATATAGTCGAAAACCTTGGATGTCACGCCCATCTCTCCCCACGTATTGTATTATTTTATCAACAATTATACCACATATTGTGCCCCATGCAAGCCCCAATAGTCAAATAACCAAAATACACGAAATCACATACCAGTCCTGTATGTTTTTTGTAAAAAACGCAGAAAGGTGAAAAAAGGGTTGACAACGGCGCGTTAAGGGCGTATTATGCCACCATTCCGACAGGGAAAATCACAGCGAGGAGGAAAGCCGACATGAAGCGTAACGTCACCATGATGATGTGCGAGATGTGCATGGGTATGATGTCCATGTGCATGTTTCGTCGCGCCGAAAAGGTCATCAGCTTTCCGAAAACTGTTTGACGGCTTGAAAAAAAGCCGATGTGTAAGCAGACAGCGGAGGGTCAGTGATGACCAGCCGCTGTTTTTGTTTTGCTTATGTACCGCCGTTCCGGCCGGGCGGCGGTGCTGAGATAAAATCGTAACCAACCAAGTTTAATCATTTCAAAGGAGACTGCGAACATGAAACACAACACTTTGACTAAGATCATCACCCTGGCCCTGGCCGCTGTACTGGCCCTGAGCCTTGCTGCCTGCGGCAGCAAGACCAACGACGATAGCGGCGACAAGACCGACGCTCCTGTCATCAAGATCGGCGTACCCAACGACACCACCAACGAAGCCCGCGCCCTGCTGCTGCTGCAGGAGAACGGCATCATCAAGCTGAAGGACGGCGTGGGCATCACCGCCACCAAGAACGACATCGTGGAGAATCCGTACAATGTGGAGATCGTGGAGGCTGAGGCCGCCCAGCTGCCCAACCTGCTGCCCGACGTGGACTACGCCGTGATCAACAGCAACTACGCCATTAACGCCGGCCTGAACCCCGTGAATGACTCCCTGCTGATCGAGGGCAGCGCCTCCGCCTACGCCAACATTCTGGCCGTCAAGGAGGGCAACGAGACCGCCCCCAAGATCCTGGCTCTGAAAGCCGCCCTGGAGAGCAAGCAGGTCGCCGACTTCATCGCTGAGAAGTACGCCGGCTCCGTGGTTTCCGTGGTGGAGAACCCCACTGACGGCTATGACGCTTCCGTGGACTATGACGCGCTGAAGGGCGAGACCATCACCGTAGCTGCTTCCCCCACGCCCCACGCCGAGATCCTGGAGGTCGCTAAGGAGATCCTGGCCGCCAAGGACATCACCCTGGACATTCAGGTCTACAACGACTATGTGGTGCCCAACACCGTGGTGGATGACGGCACCGTGGACGCCAACTACTTCCAGCACCTGCCCTATCTGGAGGACTTCAACGCCCAGAACGGCACCCACATCGCCTCCATCGCCGCCATCCACGTGGAGCCCATGGGTCTGTACGGCGGCAAGCAGACCACGCTGGACGCGCTGACCGCCTCCGCCCAGTAACATAAAACAACAGGATTTTACCCTCCTCTCCCCTCGCGTGTTCCCCGCCCTGCACAGGGCGGGGAACACCGCGGAAACAGGACAATGCGAAACGCCCGGTTTCTTTTCCGGAGCTCCCGCCAGGGCGCGGGGGATGCAGAAAGGAAACAGCGCGAATTAAACAGAAACGAGGAACGCCGTCGTGATAGAACTGAAACACGTAAGCAAGACATACGACTCCGGTGCCAACGGAGGCGTGGACGCATTGAAGGATGTGTCCCTGACCATTGAGGATGGAGACATCTACGGCATTATCGGTATGTCCGGCGCGGGCAAGAGCACGCTGGTGCGCTGCATCAACCTGCTGGAGCGCCCCACAAAAGGCGAGATCATCGTGGACGGCCAGCGGCTGGACACCATGACCCCCGCCCAGCTGCGCGCCGCCCGTCGGAACATCACTATGATCTTCCAGCACTTCAACCTGCTCATGCAGCGCACCTGCCTGCGTAACGTCTGCTTCCCCATGGAGATCTCCGGTGTAAAGCGGGCCGACGCGGAAAAGCGCGGGCGCGAGCTGCTGGAGCTGGTTGGCCTGCCTGACAAGGCAGACGCCTATCCGGCCCAGCTGTCCGGCGGCCAGCAGCAGCGCGTGGCCATTGCCCGTGCCCTGGCCACCGACCCCAAGGTACTCCTGTGTGATGAGGCCACCAGCGCGCTGGACCCCAAGACCACCCGGCAGATACTGGAGCTGATCCGGGACATCAATCAAAAGCTGAACATCACCGTGGTCATCATCACCCATCAGATGAGTGTGGTGAAGGAGGTCTGCTCCCATGTGGCTATCCTGGACGACGGCTGTGTGGCCGAATCCGGCATGGTGGGCACTGTCTTCGCCGCACCCAAGTCTGAAGCCGGCCGCCGTCTGGTATTCCCCGGCGGCGCGGACGCGCAGGTGTACAACCCCCAGGACGAAAAGCTGGTGCGGCTGGTGTTCAAGGACAGCAAAACCACCAGTATCCCCCTCATCGCACGGCTGGCGGCGGAGGAGGGCGTCTTCTGCAACGTGATCTCCGCCAGCACGCAAAAGCTGTCCGAAACGGTATACGGCAGCATGATGCTGGGCATCCCCAGCACGCAGTACGATAAGGCCGTGGCCTTTATCCACAATGTGGCCAATGTGCAGGTCGAGGAGGTGGACCACCATGTACAGTAATCTGTTCTCCGCCCAGTCCGTACAGGATCTGATGAGCGTGCTGCCCTCTCTGCCCTTTGCCATCTGGGAGACGTTCTACGTCACCGTGGTCAGCACGGCGCTGTCGCTGGTGCTTGGCCTGCCCCTGGGCGTGCTGCTGGTGGCCGGCGAGAAAAACGGCGTCCTGCCCCTGCCCCGCTGGCTCATGCAGGTCATCAACGTTATCATCAATCTGCTGCGCTCCATCCCCTTCCTGATCCTGATGATCATGGTATTCCCTCTCTCCCGTCTGCTCATCGGCACCGCCGTGGGCACCACGGCCACCATCGTTCCGCTGGTGGCGGCGGCGTTCCCCTTTGTGGCACGTCTGGTGGAGAGCAGTCTCCGCGAGGTGGATGGTAATATCATTGAGGCCGCCCAGAGCATGGGCGCCACCCCCATGCAGATCATCTGCAAGGTGATGATCCCCGAGAGCGTTCCCTCCCTGATCCAGAATGTCACCATCGCGCTGACCACCATTCTGGGCTACTCCGCCATGAGCGGCATTATCGGCGGCGGCGGCCTGGGCAAGATCGCCATCGACTACGGCTACTATCGCTATAAGTACCTGGTAATGCTGGTGGCGGTGGTCATTCTGATCCTATTGGTGCAGCTGTTCCAAAGCGTGGGCACCTGGCTCAGCAAGCGGTGCGACAAGCGTTTGAAGCACTGATCCCGTCTTCTGTTCCCTTCGGCTTTCGCCGAAGGGAATATTTTTTCCGCCGCCCCATTTTTCACCTTGACATTTCTCCCGAAATCGTGTATGATATTCGAGGTTGTAAAGGCATATAACTTTACAGAAGGAGGCCACACCGTGAAAAACCAGACATACCGCATGACCATGCTGTTCGATTTTTACGGCGATATCCTGACCCCACGGCAGCGTGAGCTGTTCGACTTGTATTATAATGAGGACCTGTCCCTGGCAGAGATCGCGGAGAACTGCGGCATTTCCCGGCAGGGCGTACGGGACGTGATCGTTCGCGCGGAGAACGCCATGACCGAGCTGGAGGACAAGACCGGCCTGGTCCGCCGCTTTTTGCAGATGCAGCAGCACGTGGACCGTATCATCACCGCTGCCGGAGACATTAAAACCATCAACTATCGGCAGTACGAAAATCCCCGGTTAGAGGAATTGGCGGAGACGATCTTGGACGCTGCCGCCGCCCTGAAGGAGTAACGACCCATGGCATTTGAGGGACTTAGCGAAAAACTGAACGGCGTATTCAAGCGCCTGCGCGGTAAGGGCCGCCTTACCGAAGCCGATGTCCGCGAGGGTATGCGCGAGGTGCGTCTGGCCCTGCTGGAGGCCGACGTCAGCTACAAGGTCGTCAAGGATTTCGTGGCGGACGTCACCGAAAAGTGCGTCGGCACCGATGTGCTGGACAGCCTGACCCCCGCCCAGCAAATCATCAAGATCGTAAACCAGGAGCTGACGGCGCTGATGGGCGGCACCAACGCCCGCCTGACCACCGCCTCCAAGGGTCCCACCGTTGTGATGATGGTAGGTCTGCAGGGCGCCGGCAAGACCACAAACGGCGCCAAGCTGGCGGGGCTCATGCGCCGCAGCTTCGGCAAGCGCCCCTTGCTGGTGGCCTGCGATGTGTACCGTCCCGCCGCCATCAACCAACTGCAGGTGGTGGGCAAGCAGCTGGACATCCCCGTCTTCGAGATGGGGCAGATCGACCCGGTGACCATCGCCAAGGAGGCGGTGAAGTACGCCGCTGACCACGGCCACGACATCGTGTTTCTGGACACCGCCGGCCGTCTGCATATCGACGAGGCGCTAATGGACGAGCTGAAGGCCGTCAAGGCCGCCGTTCATCCCAACGAGATACTCCTTGTGGTGGACGCCATGACCGGCCAGGACGCGGTCAACGCCGCCAAGGCCTTTGACGACGCGCTGGGCATCGACGGCGTACTGCTGACCAAGCTGGACGGCGACGCCCGCGGCGGTGCTGCCCTGTCCATCCGGGCCGTCACCGGTAAGCCCATCAAGTTCGTGGGTACCGGCGAAAAGCTGGACATGATCGAGCCCTTCCACCCCGACCGCATGGCCGGGCGGATACTGGGCATGGGCGATATGCTCACGTTCATTGAGAAGGCCGAGCAGCAGTACGACGAAAAACAGGCCAAAAAGCTGGAGGAAAAGCTCCGCAAGAACCGCCTGACCCTCACCGACTATCTGGACCAGATGGAGCAGCTGCAAAGCATGGGTGACCTGAGCCAGATCGCCGATATGCTCCCCGGCGGCATGGCTAAGGGCTTCGACCCCAGCCAGATCGACGAGAAGCAGATGGCCCACAACAAGGCCATCATCCAGTCCATGACACCGCTGGAACGCGAAAATCCGCAGATCCTCAACGCCAGCCGCAAAAAGCGCATTGCCGCCGGCTGCGGCCTGGAGGTGGTGGATGTCAACCGCCTGCTGAAATCCTTTGAGATGCTGCAGCAGATGACCAAAGCCATGACCAAGGGCGGCGGTATGCGCGGCCTGGGCGGCATGATGGGCGGCTTCGGCGGCAAGGTGGCCAGAGGCGCCATGCACGGTTTTGGCCGAAAAAAACGGTTGAAATAAAGTTAAAAAAGCAGAAAAAGTGTGTAAGTGCAGTCGCATTTAACAGATATAAAACAATCAATTTACATGGAGGAACACAACAATGGTTAAAATTCGTCTGAGAAGAATGGGCGCTAAGAAGGCCCCCTATTACCGCGTCGTCGTCGCCGATTCCCGCTATCCCCGCGACGGCCGCTTCATCGAGGAGATCGGCACCTATGATCCCACTGTCTCCCCCGCCAAGATCAGTATCGACGCTGACCGCGCCCGCGAGTGGATCAAGACCGGTGCCCAGCCCACCGATACCGTCCGCGCCCTGCTGAAGAAGGTCGACGTACTGTAAGTCGGGAGCGCGCCATGAAGGATCTGCTGCTGTATATCGCGCAGAACCTTGTGGAGCACCCGGAGCAGGTCAGCGTGACCGAGGTGGAAAACGGTGACGAGCTGACGCTTCAGCTTCGCGTCGCGCCGGAGGACATGGGCAAGGTCATCGGACGTCAGGGCCGTATCGCCAAGGAGATACGCACCGTGATCCGTTCCTACGCCCAGCGCACCGGTGCCAAGGTGTCTGTGGATATCGTTGATTAAAAAAGGAGCACCCGGCAGGGTGCTCTCTTTTTGCCCGCTGGCCGGGGCAAAAAAGAAAGCCCTTTCGGGCTTTCTTTTTTTGCTCTCAGTGACGCTTTTTAGCGGTCCATGCCATGCCGGTGACGGACAGCACTGCCGTCACCGCGTAGATACCGATGCCGGCGTCGAAGGTCTTAGGAGAACCCTTGGTCTCGTCCTTAGTGGTGGTCGTGGTGGAGTTGTAGTAGTAGCGCGGCGGAGTGACGGTCTTGACATTGATGGTGAAATCACTCTGCGCAATTTCATTCCCGCCGACAGCACAAGCACCTGGCACCTCGATGCTACAGGTATTATCCGCAGAGCTGACCTTGCTCATGTCATACCCCTGATTCCAGCACAGGTATTTCGCGCTGATGGTATTATTGTTAATAGTAATGGACTCCGCGGGGCAATTTTCATAAATGCGGAACGCATTGGCCGGTGCATTGGAAATAGTATTATTTGTGACGGTAAAGGTCTTACCGCTGGTCAGCTGGATGGCAGACCCCTTATTCGCATCAGTCAAATCGCTGATAGTATTGTTGTCGATGGTGACAACGGCATCATTCCCGGCCTGGATGTTCATGCCACGTTCGCAGTTGGTTATTTCACTGTCAACGATTTTGAAGATCGCCATCGTACCCTGCACAAAAACAGCATAACCGTTTGCATTTCCGGAAAGCTTGCAGTTATTGACCGTTACATTGGCTCCCTCAACAGAGTGCGGCATTCTGAACCCGTTTTCAAACTTGCAGTTGTTAAAGGTCAGGTTCGCCGGGTTACTGTCGATCCTGACAGTATCAACAAACGTGATGTCCTCGTAAACAACACTCTGTGCTGCGGCACTAATGCGATAGTCATTGTCACCGGTCTTTGCAACCTTCGCATTGTCAACGCCCTTGACAGTCACTCTTTTTACCGTAACAGCGGGGGTAAAATAGCCGCCGCCAAAAATTGAATCGCCTGCGCCATTACTGCCTACGACCCCGGCACCATCACCGGTCTCCACTGTACCGTGGATCGTCCAGGCAATTTCTTCCACCGTACCCAGACTGTTGGCACCAAAAGTATTCCCAGTAGTCGTGACGTTCTTGCTCTCGCGCCAGGCTTTGGCGGCAGCGGTCAGCGTGTCATAATGGATAAGCGCGCCGTTTTCATCGGCCAAGCCATCGATGGTCACATAATTGTTCTCGTCTGCCCACGAAATGGTGGTGACGCCCAGCGCCATGACCAGCGCCAGAATGGCTGCTAACAATTTCTTCATGTCTCAAACCCCATTTGTTTTAGATTTCCGCAGGCGCACTCGTTTTAATGGAAATTAAAACGTAAATGCAGAGGTACCTCTGCGGATAGTCAAATTATAGCACAGTCTCACCGTTTGTCCAGCCTTTTTATGGCAATTTTACATATTTTTTCTGTTACCGGGAATGGAAAACGGGAGAATTTGGAAAAAAATGGGAATTCGGGGCCCGCTGCGGCGGGATGGAGGGCAGCACAAAAGAGGAGCACCCGGTCGGGTGCTCCTCTTTTTGTCTCTCACGCAAAATAGCCCTTGATCTCCATCACGGCCGTTACGATGCAGAACAGGCCAAAGGCCAGGATCAGCGTGCCGCCCAGCTTCTTTTTCTGCTTCACCTGGAACATCATGATACCCACCATGATCATGGACAAGCCCAGCAGCACCATGGACAGGCCGGGGATGTACAGCACGTTCATCTTCCGCAGCAGCCACAGCAGCAGGGCCAGGACCAGCAGCACGATGGATATATTTTTCTTCGTATTCATGGACATTGGCGTTTCTCTCCTCCCTTGGGACGCGGCGCGCCCACTGGTTTGATTGTAGCGGAAAAGCGGACAGAATACAAGGGCAATTTACCGCCCCAGCAGCACTTTCGCCTTGAGGATCGCCGCCACGGTCTTGGCGTCGGTCAGCTCGCCGGACATACACAGCTCCACCGCCTCGTCGAAGGGCAGGCGCACCGTCTCCAAAAACTCGTCCGCGTCCGGGTGCGTCTCGCCGAAGGTCAGCTCACAGGCCAGGAACAGGTACAGCGTCTCGCCATAGCAGCCGGGAGAAGCGATCAGCGCCCCCAGGTCCGTCCACGCCTCCGCCGTGGCCCCGATCTCCTCCTTCAGCTCCCGCTGGGCCGTGACGAAGGGGTCCTCGCCCGGCTCCCGTTTGCCGGCGGGTATCTCCGTCAGCACCCGGGAAAAGGCGTAGCGGTACTGCTTCACCAGCAGCACGTCGTCGCCGTCCAGGGCCAGAATGCCCACGCCGCCGGGGTGCTCCACCACCTCGCGGACACCCTCTTTCCCGTTGGGCAGGCGTACCCTGTCCTCCCGCACGTGCAGGATGCGGCCGCGGTAGACCTCACGGCTCTCCAGCGTTTTCTCAGTCATATCCATAGAAGCGTCTCCCTTCGTTTTTTGCCCCAGTATAGCACAGAAAGTTCAAAATTACCACCCCTCTATCCCCCTTGCGCGATGCGAGAAAATATGGTATACTATCGTTCACGTTACCGGAAGGAGGTGTCTCCATGGACAAGTCCGGCACCAAGACCATTGCCCAGAACCGCAAGGCATACCACGACTACTTCGTGGAGGACCGCTACGAGGCCGGCATCGAGCTGTTCGGCACGGAGGTCAAGTCCATCCGCGCCGGCACCCTGAACCTGAAGGACGCCTTCTGCGTGGCCAAGGACGGCGAGGTGTACGCCTACAGCTTCCACATCTCCCCCTACGACCACGGCAACATCTTCAACCGCGATCCGGACCGGCCCAAGCGGCTGCTGCTGCACAAGCGGGAAATACGGAAGCTCCACGATCTGCAAAAGCAGGAGGGCTATGCGCTGATACCGCTGTCGGTGTATTTCAAGAATTCCCGGGTGAAGGTGGAGCTGGGCCTGTGCAAGGGCAAGAAGACCTACGACAAGCGGGAGGCCGTGGCCAAGCGGGACGCCAAGCGGGAGATGGACCGCGCCATGCGGGAGAAAAACCGCGGGTACTGAGAAATGTATGACTTTGCGCAGAAAGTGCGCATATTCTTATGACAAAGTGAGGGAAACGGAATGGCAAATCCTATCGTGACTTTTGAAATGCAGGACGGCGGCAAGATCGTTGCCGAGCTGTATCCCGACATCGCGCCCCAGAGCGTGTACAATTTCATCGCCCTGGCCAACGCCGGGTACTACGACGGGCTGATCTTCCACCGGGTCATCCCCGGCTTTATGATCCAGGGCGGCTGCCCCGACGGAACCGGCATGGGCGGCCCGGGGTACTGCATCAAGGGCGAGTTCGCCGCCAACGGCGTGCAGAACGACCTGCGCCACACCCGCGGTGTGCTGAGCATGGCCCGGGCGCAGCCCATGGACAGCGCCGGCAGCCAGTTCTTCATCATGCACAAGGACGCTCCCCATCTGGATGGGCAGTACGCCGCCTTCGGCTGCGTGATGGACGGCATGGACGTGGTGGACCGCATCGCCAACCAGCCCCGGAACATGATGACCAACAAGCCCAAGAAGGACCAGGTCATGGCGAAGGTCACCGTGGACACCCAGGGCGTGACGTATCCGGAGCCGGAGAAGCTGGCCGATCCCTTCGGAAGATAAAACGAATTTCACAGCATTTACACCGGCGGGGAGCTTCCCCTCCCCGCCGTGTCCCCTGCGGGCTGCACCGATTCGACACGGGTATTTGGGACAAATACCCATAAGAGGATCGTTCAGCGTATATTTGGGGCTGCACCGGTTTCGACGGGGGTGTGGAGGCTGGATAAGCGGGCGGCGGCGCCTGACCGCCATAAAACGGGCAACTTAAAAATTAACTGACAACAATCGTATTGCTGTCGCTGCCTAACTAAAGGCAGCCGTCTGAACCGGAGAGGCCGCAGGCCGGGGAAGGCGTCGTTTATGCGGCGGACGTGCGGCGGGTAAGAGTTGCCCCGCCCATGCATTATGACTCTACTGAACCGCGCAGTCTGTCAGGTGTCTGCGCGGAGAGGGAATGCTGAAACCTGACTGCGCCCGGAGAAAGTCTTGTCAAAGCGCTTTCGGACAGGGGTTCGACTCCCCTCAGCTCCACCACAAGTCAAAAAATCCGAACATTATCATCAATGGTGATACGTTCGGATTTTTGATTTTTATGAGTTGTTTTATAATTTAGGAATTACTGTGGTTTGTAGCATATTCTCGGCCTCCTCCAAGCCTTGCATCACTTCCGCCATGATGCGAGTGGCCAAGATAAATCCTGAACTGAACGCTTCACACTCAGTGATGCAGGACAGTTCACTTGTGCAGTCCTTGAATTTTTCAAAGGTTTCTTTTTGTTTCATTGTCAGACTTGAGTTCAGGTCTCCCTCGTTTTTGCATATCAACTTAACTTAACGAGTTTGCCACCCTCGTTTCTCAAAGAAACAGTTGATATTATCAATCAAACGATTTATAATGTCAACTGTGATAATAGTTATATGGAGGCTTATTATGACTACTTCTGAACAGATACGAGTTCTTTGTGTGCGTTCTGGCGTAAGTTTGTCAGAATTGGCAAGAAGAATAAATCAAACACCACAAAATTTCAGTGTTAAACTTAAGAGAAATACGGTTACACAAGATGAGCTAAATCAAATTGCTAATGTGCTCAATGTGAAATATGAACAGTATTTTGTTTTAGCTAATGGAGATCAGGTTCGATAAATAAAGAGAAGGTGAAAAAATGGATACAAACATTATTTATAATATAGATTGCGTCGCCGGAATGAATCAAATGATAGATGAGGCGTCTATAGACCTTATCATCGCGGATCCACCATATTTTAAGGTTATCGGCGAAAAATGGGATTATCTTTGGAGAACAGAAGAAGACTATCTTGAATGGTCAGAAAAATGGATTGCAGAAGCTGCCCGTGTTTTAAGAATGGGCGGTAGTTTCTATTTGTTTGGTTATTTTAGAATGTTAAGTAGATTGTTGCCTATTTTAGAAAAGTATGGTTTTGAACTTAGACAACAAATAGTATTAAATAAAGGCATGCAAGCTGTATCTGGGCGAGCAACTAAAAATTATCGAATGTTCCCTAATGTGACCGAAAGTATTTTATTTTTATGTAAAGATCCCAAACCTTTTGCAAAATCCTTTTTAAAGCAAAGGCAAAAAGAATTAGGTTATTCCGCAAAACAAATCAATGAGATGTTGGGTGTCAAATCAAACGGTGGCGGTATGTGGAGTATTTATACAGGCAAAAATGTTTGCGAGCAATTACCCACTGAAGAATTGTGGGACAAATTGCAAACAATTCTTGAATTTAACATTCCATACGATAAGATTAGTCAAACATATCATGCACAAATGGGGTTAACAGATGTATGGGATGATGTGAATTTTTATGAAGAAAAAGACCGCATCCATCCTACCCAAAAACCACAAAAACTGCTTGCAAGACTAATTCTTGCAAGCAGTGATGAGGACGATATTGTTTTAGATCCATTTATGGGTGGAGGTTCAACAGCCTTGGCTTGTATTAATAACAAGCGTAATTATATTGGATTTGAAATAGAACAAGAGTATTACGAAAAGTCGTTAGAACGATTAGCATGTAGACAGATGACGCTATTATAATTATCTTAAATCGATAAACTGTGAGCGTAACGATAGTGGTATATCTGCTTTTTTCAAAACGATTTTAGGCAAATATATTTCATCCGCGAATTTGTTGCATAGATCGGCATTGGTTATATTATTAGTTTTTCTTATGTCTTCTAATAATTGCAACAGCTTTTCTTTATTTAATCCATTAACACGAGCAGATGGGCTGTATTTTTTAATAACATTTTTAATGTTAGCTACACTTATGGTAGTTGATCCAGAATATGAACTTAAAGGAAGTAGTACATCTGAATAAGTATTGTTTTTGGATGGGAATACATCGGTGATTATATTGCCATCATTTGTGATTTTTGATCTGTAAATCAAAGTTGGTTCTGTTAATGCGAATTTTAGCATATGAGGCCACATGTTAAACGGCGCTTTAGATGTTGACTGTGAACGAATATTGAGATAATAGTCAATCATACAGTACGCAAACCCTTTACTCTTTGGGTCAACTTCCCATATTGATGCAATAATGTCGTTGTTGTTGCTATCATATATGGATTCGAATTCAAAAAGAACAAAGTAATATCTGTAAGGATCCAATAACTTTGCAAACTCGTCATTGTTTCGGATTGCTATTAACCACTTCGAATCATCTTTCCTATTAATGCTTGTAGAGCTGCATACAGCACATTCCGTTTCTAAACTTGAAACAACTGCACCACAAGCATTACAAGACCCTAATTGATCGACTCTATAACAAGTTTTAATTTCACCATGTCTTTCATCATCTATAACTAAATCATAACCACGAGCACCGGATTTTCCGCCAGGATATCCTGTTACGACACTCACCAAATGCTGACCAACATATCCCATACGTGCCTGAGGCGTTTGTTGAGTTATTTTTGACCATGCATTAACTTTTGCTCTTAAATCAATATATAAATCTTTGATCAAGGCTTCAGAAGCTTCTATCGTTCCTAAAGTATAATTTAGCATAAAACCACTCCTTCAAATATATTTCCATTTTGTTCTAACACATTTCGACGTTTTTTACAATAGATTATTGGAGGTGATGCAATGTACTTTAAATATCTGTCGGCTGCGTTTGGCAGCGCCATGATCACATCGGTCTATTCGGCCAGTACCACGGGCCGCAGGGAACGGCGGCATTGGCGGTCGTCGCTCCGGTCTGGAACATCATCTACAGTCTTGGCCTTTTGATGGGCATCGGCGGCAGCGTGATTTTCAGTACAAAGCGCGGCAGCGAGAAATGCGACGGGAGTGAGAACCAGTATTTCACATCGGCCGTGATCGGCGCAGTGATCTTATCCATTCTGGCATGGATCGGGACCATATGCTTCGAGCGCCCCATCCTGACCTTCTTCGGAGCGGATGGCTCCTACCATTGTCCGCACCTATGCGTTATCCTTCCTGCTGCTGTCGTTCAACATCTTCTCGACCTATTATTTCCAGGCGATTATGAAGCCGAAGGCAGCGTTCGTTGTTTCTGTGGCACGGGGACTTGTCATCAGCGGCATTTTGATCATGGCTCTTCCTGCGCTGGTCAACGCCGATGCGATCTGGTTTGCGATGCCAGTCACGGAGCTGCTGGTCATGCTTTACGCCGCTTCGATGATCCGCAAATACACAAGGGCTTTGCCGGGAGGTACCACTTATGCAGATACCCGCCATTGAAAGCAATGCACCCTCGCTGATCTGAAGCTGCTCCCTTAATAGGCCGCCCTGCACGCAGCGCCTCCCTTGCGGTATGGGGACGTGTTCGAATCTATTTGTGCCATGATAAGATAACAGCAAAAACAAAACCACCCTAACGGGTGGTTTTGCTTTTGCTGGGACTACTTCATTCTGCCGTCGCCGGCCATGAGGGCGGTCATCTCCTCGATGCGCTCCAGTGGGAACGGCGGCTCACACAGAGGCCTCATGGCGATGGACATGAGCTTCATGGGATTGTCGTCCGCCGCCACACGGTTGGAGCTGAGCGTTCCGCAGCGCTTGCAGCGGTGGATGATCGCCCACTCGCCGCCCTTGCGTACCCAGACCGCCACCGGCTCCATGATGCCGCCGCAGTCGGCAGCCCGGTCGCCGGGCTCGATGTCTACGTGCAGGCTGGAAAGGCAGTTGGGGCAGTGGTTGCGGTGGTCGCTGCCGGCCCCCTGCGGTGTGCAGAGTCGGCCGCAGACCTTGCAGGTGAAGGTGTCATTGCAGGGATGGGTCTTGTAGTAGCCTTTTTCAAAAGTCTTCCGCTTGTTTTCGCGGTTCATGGTGTTTCCTCCTGAAGATGTGTTTTCATGCTCCGGGAGGAATGGCGTGCATATCGCCATCGATTGACAAGGGCAGGCGTGTTTGCTCTTGTCAATCGATGGCTGCCAGACCTCCCGGTCAGGCCACACGCTCCAGTGTCAGGGTATTGAGTTTCAAACGCGTCTCCTTAATAAAATGTGTATTGTGCCCTGCGGGCACTGACGACAGGGTACTCTCCGCGCCGCCGTTTGTCAAGAGCCTACGCGTGCCTGAACACCTTTTTCTCCAACGCAAAGATGCGCGGACTGAAGGTGTCCGGCTCCATCGTATCATACGTCTCGCGGTAGATCTCCATACGGCTGTCCACCGCGTCGATCAGGCTCAGCAGCTCCGCCTCGGCACAGAGGGGACGGACAGCCGCGCCGAACTCAGGCTCCCCGTGGTGGGAGAGGATCAGGTGCTGGAGCAGGACGGATTTCTCCTCCGGCACACCCAGTCGGGCGGCAGTCTCCGCCGCGTCCTGCGCTCCCATGACCAGGTGCCCCAGCAGCTGACCCTTAATGGAGTAATCCGTGGCCAGACCCAGCTGCGAAAACACGAACTCCTGCGCCTTCGCCATATCGTGGAGCAGCGTCCCCGTCAGCAGCAGGCTGCGGTCGATCGTCTCCGGGTACATTCCCGCCAGGAAGTCCGCGATCTTCACCATGTTGGCGGTGTGCATCAGCAGGCCGCCCAGGAAGGCATGGTGTACGCTCTTGGCGGCGGGGATGGACGCGAGCGTCTCCCCGTGGGCCTCCAGCATGGCCTCGGCCACGGCACGGTAGTCCGGGTCCGTAATGGAGGCCGCCGCACGGCGCAGATCCTCCATCGCCGCGCCGCAGTCGATGGGCGCAGTGGGCACCAGGGCGGACACATCCACCGGATCCTCCTGGGCCGCCTGACGGATACGCGCGGCGGTGAACTGCGCGGTGCCCCGATACTCACCCACGGTACCCCGCACCTTGACCACGGTGCCCTCGTCGGCGGCGGTCAGCGGCCCAGCATAGTCCCAGACCTTCAGCTCCATCGTGCCGGTACGGTCGCTGAGCGCTCCGGTCAGGAATGGCTTGCCGTTGGCGGCCACCTTGGGGTTGGCGGACTTGAGTATGTAGTAGCCCTCGATCTCGTCGCCGGGGGTCATGGCGTTGATGGACTTGTTGTATTCCATAGGCATATCCTCCCTTTCTCATATTATTGCTATGATACCACGTTTGCCGAAAGCGGGCAAGTGCCCAGGTGATCTTGCCGTTTCCCCGGCAACGTTACCGCCAGACAAAAATTTTGGCAGGCAAACACCGTTTGTATTTTGGTTCGCGGCAGGAAAACTTGCAAAAAGCCCTCATTGTTAAATACTTTTACAAGTTTCTTTTTACGGCAATTCTTTACAGGTTTCGACCTTTTATTTATGACATTTTTATGTACACGCCGCAAAGATTAACGTGCAATTTATTCACGCAGTGTTATAATCTGAACATGATTTTTCGGGACGATCCGGACGTTCCGGAAAGAGAAAATCCACTTTACAAAGGAGAGTGTGTTTTTGTGACGACATTCATCATCGGTCTGGTCATCCTGATCGGCGGCGCAGCCCTCTACGGTCGTTTCTGCGAAAAGGTCTTTGGACCCGACGACCGCAAGACGCCTGCCTACACCAAGGAAGACGGCGTTGACTTCGTGCCCATGAAGGGCTGGAAGAACAGCCTGATCAACCTGCTGAACATCGCGGGCACCGGCCCCATCCTCGGGCCGATCCAGGGCATCCTCTTTGGGCCCATCGCGTTCCTGACCATCCCCATCGGCAACGTCATCGGCGGCGCCATGCACGACTATTTCTCCGGCATGATCTGCCTGCGCGACGGCGGCACCCAGATGCCTGAGATGATCCGCCGGTACTCCACCAAGGGTATCTATAAGTTCTACAACGTGTTCGTGTGCGTGCTGCTGCTGCTGGTGGGCGCCGTGTTCATCTACACCCCCGGCGACATCGCCGCCACGCAGCTCTTTGGCTTTGACGGCAAGGCTACCTCCGTCTCCACGTGGGTCATCTACGGTGTCATCTTCCTGTACTACCTGATCGCCACCGTGTTCCCCATCGACGCCATCATCGGCAAGATCTACCCCATCTTCGGCGGTATCCTGCTGTTCTCCGCCATCGG
>JABLTQ010082549.1_pt1 | contig 35565 bp, 30 predicted proteins | sample 7160101 | NCBI WGS metagenome assembly JABLTQ01 (sample SAMN14651228, study PRJNA627086) | human gut metagenome | isolation source: feces | host: Homo sapiens
AAGATTACTCAGCTGCCTCTGCTGCGGGCGCCTCAGCTGCCTCTGCTGCGGGAGCCTCAGCTGCCTCAGCGGCAGGAGCCTCAACCTCTGCTGCGGGAGCAGCGGGTGCAGCCTCATCAGATGCGGGAGCGATAGCTGCGGGAGCCTTAGCGGTAGGAGCTACTGCCTTGAGCACCATTGCGCGCATAACACCCTCGGTGATTTTTGCAACACGATTGATCTCGGCAGGAAGATCTGCCGGAGCATCAAAGGTGATAAGAGAATAGTATCCGTCGTTCTTGTCGTTGATAGGATAAGCGAGTCTGCGCTTGCCCCAATCGTCGATGCGAACGATCTTACCACTCTGCTCGATCATTCCCTTAAACTTTTCAATAATGGCTTTTACACTCTCGTCACCGATATCAAGATCAATAACGAAAAGTGCTTCGTAAGACGAAAACTGTCTTTCCATAAATACACCTCCCTATGGACGTAAGACCGCACCGAACTGTTTTTTACAAGCCTATGCTCGTATTCGGAGCGGCAAGGAGAAAACTCTGTTTTCAACTATAACATGATACCACACCGATCGTCTTTTGTCAATCGGTGTGGTATGCGTTAATATTAAATTTACATTTCTCCGGAGCGATGCATAATTCGATCGAACTATGTACCGATCACTTAGTGCCGAAGAGGCGGTCGCCGGCATCTCCGAGACCGGGGATGATATATGCATGCTCGTTCAGGCGCTCATCAAGTGCCGCACAGTAGATGTCAACATCGGGATGCTCGCTCTGTACTTTTGCAACGCCCTCGGGAGCAGCAACAAGGTTGAGCAGACGAATGTTGGTCGCGCCGCGCTTCTTGATAAGCGTAATGGCATCGGCAGCGCTGCCGCCGGTAGCAAGCATCGGGTCAACAACTATCACAAGTCTGCCGTCGATGTCTGCCGGCAGCTTGCAGTAGTACTCTACCGGCTCGTGCGTCTCGGGGTCGCGATAGAGTCCGATGTGTCCGACCTTGGCAACGGGGATAAGGTTAAGCAGTCCGTCGACCATGCCGAGCCCGGCACGAAGTATCGGAACGATAGCGAGCTTCTTACCCATTATAGCCTTACCAGTCATAGGGGCAACGGGGGTATTTATCCGAATATCGTCGAGCGGAAGATCGCGGGTGAGCTCGTAGCCCATCAGCTCTGTGATCTCGTTGAGGAGCTGACGGAAGTCCTTTCCTCCGGTCTCGGTCATTCTCATGATAGTCAGCTTGTGCTGGATAAGAGGATGGTCAACTACGTGTAACTTTCCCATTATAATAATTCCTTTCGGTCTTGAATATATTTTCCGTCGTCTGCGGCGGCTTTTTTCAAAGAAAATTATACACTATTTCCGTCGATATTTCAACCCTTTTTATGATTTTATGCGCATAAACGCGAAAACGCCGGATAGCTGCCCGGGATATGCAAGCAGCAGCATGATCGAAACGCCCGTACGCAATGCCATAAAACCGCCGTGCAGGCGGAGCACCGATCAAGGCAGAGCATCATGCAGAAGCGAAAATCACCAATGACAGTCAACGCGGAGTGCGTATACAAAGCAATTCAGCGAAACGTACGGAAAAGGTAAACCGCCCGGGCGCAGAAGCGCCGCAGGCGGTAAGGTGGATTTTATTACCCGATATTTCGGCGAAGATCGACGGACCGCAGCGGTGTTGCCGCAGCTGTATAATGCCGTATCAGCCGACGATACCGGAGCGCTCGATACCCTGAACGAGGTATCTCTGGCAGAACACGTAGATGATTACGAGCGGAGCGATAATGAGCAGTCCGCAGGTATTTCTGATCGCTGCCTCATATGCGGTAGCCGCTGCAAAGTCCTTGATAAAGAGCGATTTCGGTATCGCAACGATATCAGGCATAAGCGTCGGACCGGACGAGGTAAAGAACAGATTCGTGTAGAAGTTATCCGTCCACTGCCACGAGAACGAGAACAGGAAGATCGTGATCATCATCGGGATCGAGAGCGGAAGAATTATCCGCATAAAGGTTCCGAATGTTCCCGAGCCGTCGATGTAAGCAGACTCCTCAAGCTCATCGGGCACGCCGCGGAAGAACTGACGCATCATGTATATGTACAGTCCGTTCTTAAAGGCAAGTCCGCCGAGCGAGAGTAGGATAAGCGGCCAGTAGGTATTTGTAAGGTCGATAGAGTCGAAGCTGAATATCTTAAGCCATTTGAACACTCCTCCGCCAAGGAAATTAAATATTCCGAGAATATCAAAATACTTGAACTTGATGAGCATTGCGAACTTAACGGTATTATGCGGAACGATCATCGTAAAGATGACGAGCGCAAACAGCAGCTTGTTGCCTTTGAACTTAAACTTAGCAAAGCCGTAGCCGATCAGGCAGCATATAAATGTCTGAATGATAGCGCAGGCAAGCGAGAGCGTTGTGGTATTAAACAGAGCCGTCCAGTAACCGTTATCACGCAGGATACCGCGATAGGTATCAAGGGTGGGATAACGCGGGATGAGCTTGACCGTTACATCGACAAAATCGTTGGGGCTCATGAAAGAGGACATTATCTTCGAGAAGAAGGGCTGAAGAATAACGTAGGAAACGCCGATAAGCAGTCCGAGACGGAAGATGTACCAAAGCACATCAATAACAAAGCTAACGGAGAAGTACTTGATCTTAAAGCGCTGCCATCTGCTCGTACGTTCAAAGTCAACGCGAATGCGATTCTTCGACTCGCGGAGCACCTTGGTCCCCTCCGGGGAGGGTGCTTGAGCTGCCGCGGATTTCTTTTTAAAACTGAGATTCATCTGCTTACCCCCTTAATCGCGCCTCTGGTAGAATACGAATGCCGAGAGCACCGCAACTACTATTCCTATGCACGCGATGACGAGCAGGAAGTACATCCAGGACATTGCGGCACTTAGAACGTTTCCGCCCGCCTTGGAGTAGACCGTATTGATATACGCCATAACGTCGTTGGAGGAAGAGGTGAATGCGTCAATTACCGTGTATACGGCGTTAACAAGGATCATAGGCGAGATCATCGGGACCGTGATCTTCCAAAAGGTCTCCCATGCAGTAGCACCGTCTATCTCACAAGACTCGTAAATAGCGGGAGAGATGGACTGGAGTCCGGCAAGGAATATAAGCATCTGAACGCCGGAGCGGTTGATGATGTCGTATATGTTGTTTATCAGCTGTGTTACATAGGTTATCATGTCCGAGCCGACAGAGAGATTGGCGAACAGCCAGCTCAGGTCGTCGGTAGACAAGACTCCGGTGACAGCCTCCTCAGCCGCGCCGCCTCCTCCGGTCGTGATACCGCTCGACGTGTCGTTCATACTCGCAAGGAGCGTGTTGGCAGCGTCGATCTCGGCAATAAGACCGGTCTGAAGAATAACGGGGACGAAGAGTATCGCACGGAATGCAGCTCTTCCTACCATCTTTTCGTTAAGAATGACGGCAAGGAAAAGGCTGAAGATTACTATCGCGGGAACCTCAAGGAGCAGCTGGCGGATACCGGTCGTCAAGACCTTGACGAACTCGGTATCGACAAACAGCGCATTCTTGTAGTTATCAAAACCGACATTGTGAAGAATATATCCTCCGCCGTCGATCGCTGCAATAGTCTCAAATTCACTGAAGCTGTAAATTATAGAGTTGATAATGATCGGAAGGTAGATCACTATAAAGCCGATCACGAAAGGCGCAACAAACAGCCATCCGGATTTAGCTTTTCTTTTATCAAGTGATGCAGGTCTGCGCGAAGCAGGCTTACGCTTGGTCTTAGTAGCCATTAATTCACCCTTCCTTTCACTTAATAGTTACATAGCTCATCGCGGGAACGGTCACACCGTCTGCCACGACGTCAAAGTAGTTGTAGTTGAGCATGTAGGTGACGCCGCAGTCATAGCTTACCTTGACTATGCTGCCGTCCTCTACCTTAAACTCATCCGAGTTCTCGTTTGCACCGTCGGCTATCTCCTCCGCCGTTGCAACACGTCTGCCGTTTACAAACTGATGGTCGGAAATTACCGCTGTGGAAACATTTCCGCCGAGGAGCGCGTTGATCTCGTTGTAGATGGAGACCGCATCCTCACGCCAGTTCTCATAGTTAACGGAATAATACTTAAGATAGCGGTAATAGTCCTTAAGCAGCGAGGTGTTTTCATAGGAGAGCATGAAATAAGGAGATGCGCCGCTCTCTATCATCTTGAGCTTCTCGTAGTTCGTGTCGCCCGACATGTTGGTAGGCGAGCCGGCATAATTCACATAGCCGTGATATACCATTCCGAAGAACGGGACAGTCTCGCTCGCTCTCGTATAGTGGCTGGAGTCGATCGGAGCGCTGAGGATATGCGAAGCATAGGGGATCGCATATGAATTGCCGCCGTCGATCATTACCGGGTACTTATCGCTGAGATTCTGAAGCAGCTCCTGAGTAAATGCCTTAGAATCCTCACGGTTGTAAGGCTCATCGGTATCAAAGTCGGAGTTGAGGTCGGTACCGAGAGTGGAGACCGAGATTCCGGTGCTGCGTCCGTCAAGTATGTCGGTCATATCCTTATCAAAGGACTTGAACATACGTCCGAATGCGGAAGCGGAGATACAGTCGAAGTGACCGATTACCATACCCTGGTCCATAGAGGAAAGCAGAGCCTTGGTCGCATAACGGCCGTCTATACATTTGACGGTATCACGCTTTGCGGAATAGCCGTTGAATGCAGAGTAGTCGTACAGATAAGTGAAGTCATACTCGGGATATACGCCGAAGCCCTTCTCTGCCGCATAATCGAGCAGATCACGGTAGCCGTCCTTACCGCCGCAGACCTTTTCAAAGTCCGCATGATACGGAACAGCAAGACGGATAAGTCCGCCTTTTCCGAAGCCGACAAGACGGAAGTTGACATTAGTTATTCCGTTTTCGGCGAAATAATCGTACATCTCCTTGATCTGATCGGTATTTGTAAGGGATTTCGGAATCTTTTTAATGAACGAAAGAATAGCTGTATAGGTATCAATTTCACCGAAAGACGAAACATAGAGCGGGATATCGCCCTTTTCCGTCAGGCGGGAGATCTTGCCGGTAGCTTCGAGATATTCTCTGTATGCCTTAGCCATTCCGACATAGCTGCTCTCATAGAACTTTGTAGTCTTGCAATTCGCCTCATCCTTGGCATCGTTGAGCTGAATGACACGGATCGTATAAGAGCCGGTATACTTACGCTTTGACACGACCGTCCATGTCGTATCCGAGCTTACCGATATCGCATCGGCAAGGTTGTATGTGTCCTTAGGGCGGGGTGAAAACGTAGTATATGCGGAGTTGAACTTATGAATAGAGTTTGCGCCGTGCTCGCTCGTAATGGAAGCAAGCGACTCACCCTCCTCAACTATCGCAAGAAAGCCGCGGTCGGTATCGGTGCGGACGATGTTGAACTCAACATTTCCGTCAATGATCTCGGTCTTGGTCTCTTCGCTGTAATAGTTGGAGACAAGTCCGTATACAGGCATGCGCACGGTCTGCGAATAGGTAAAGGCAGCATCCTGATATGCATAGTCCTCGCCGTAGAGCTTACCGCTCATGGTAAGTGAGGAATCAAGATCCTCAAAGCGTATCAGCGTTCCGCTTCCGTCCGGAAAGAGGGTGTAGCCGTCATAGTCCTGAGAAGCGGCACCGAAATACGGAAGTATCTTTATCGAGTCAAGCGAGAACGTGCTCTCGTTGAAACGGATACCGTTTGCGGGAAGTCTGACCTGAAGTCCGTACTCGTCGAGGTAGTACTCAAGCGAGAGACGGAAAAGTGCGGGATCGCTGTCTGTTCCGATATACTGTACCTCATCGTGGCACTCTGCGAGCACCTCATAGGTAAAGTCCGGGCAGTAGAGCTTGATGTAGCTCTCGATGATGTTCATCTCACGCTCTGAGGTATCCGACTGGAGCTGATAAACAGCCATATCCTTAGTGATCGGAACTCTTGCGTTCATCTCGTCGATCTCTGCCTGACTCTTGCCCTCGGGATCCTCGAGCGTGTAGAATGCATTCAGGTATTTAACGAGATCCTGACCGTCACCGGTCTGCTGACCCACGCAGTTTACAAGGATCATAGACTCGAATTTCGACTTTTCGATAAGGCGCGGAAGCAGGCGGCGAGTCTCAAGACGACCCATAGCGTACTCAACGCGAATACCGTTCTTTACATACTTTACATTGATCTGACCGCGAGCGGCAGCCTCGGTGTAGGAATACATCGTACTGGTCTTACCGTTCTCGGTATAGGTGAGTATTATCTGCGAGAGCAGCATACTCTTTACGTCGGCGGTTCCGCCGCCTCCGCTCTTTGCAACGCTGTACGGGTTTGTAAATGTAATAGCGCCCGTCTCGGTGTTGCGGTAAGCGACCTCTCCGGTCGTAGGCTCGAAATACAGCTGATAGCCGTAAAGCTCGAGCATGAGATTCATTGTCGCAAGCTTATCTTCCTGCGTCGCAAAATCGTGGTTGAAATAGTCTATTGCCTCTGTTTCGCCCGTTGTCGCGGTACCGGTGTCTGCCGCATAGGAGCAGACAGCAGATGCCGAAAGCACCGAAAGCAATGCAAGAGCAAGACTGATTATTCTGATTTTTTTCATCTATCTTTTCTCCTTTTTGCCTTGTGCTTATGTCCTGAAGGAAAGCTCTGTGATTATGTTGGAAATGAAGCTGATGATCTTGCCTATCAGTGTTGCGAACAGGGCTACGAGAAAGACAATTACTATCATTCCGACAATAGTACCGATAATGGTAAGAATGTTCTTGCCGAGCTGATAATCATGCGTTATCATAACGCCGAAGAACAGCAGTATTCCGACCCACACGTATGCAATATTGTTAATCATAGTGAGTATGCCGGATTCCTCTGCGGTAAGTACATTAGCAAGTGCCGTGGAGAGTATGGTCATAAAAGGCAGCGGCGCAACGGCATAGCCGGTGGCAACAAAGATATCCTTGAAGCTGCCCTCACCCTCAAACAGTGTCGTAAGACACCAGTTCGCGGTAACGAAGAGCATTATCGGAAGCATAACTCCTATTATCTCGAAGAACACGTTTATTCCTGCATATTTAAAGCAGAATGAAACGATGGTCAGACCGATAAAGGTGAGTGCTCCGCGAACCGAGCCCCGGTTCTCATGCTTCAGATCCCAGAAGCCGTCGAACGGATGGAAGATAAGGTGAGCCGAATAAAGCAGCTCCTCCTTATAGGTACGCCGTCCGCGCTTGAGCGTTGCAGCCTTGTTGACCTTGCCTGCCCACTTGAAGTACTTGGCAAGGAGTACAAAGAACACGATGATTACAACAGGGATAACAAGCGCGTACTTGGATATCCACTCCTGACGCCACATCTTAAAGGCGTTGTTATAGTTATCGGTATCGGCAGCGAAACTAAAGTACTCCATAGCCTTAGACCAGTTACCGGAGCGGAAATAGCTCTGACCGATACCGATATAGGCTGTATCGAAGTTGTTGTTATACTGCAGTATCGTCTCCCAGTCGGAAACTGCGAGATCATACTGCCTGTCGTTGTTGTGCTGAAGAGCGGAGATAAGGACATCTCCGTACTCGGTACGGTTGAATACCGTAATACTTGCATCACTCTTGTCGAGAAGCAGTATCTTGGAATCCTGATAGGTGATACCGGAAACGGTCGAGAGGTTACCGAGCATCTGACCCTTTGCACCGAAAGCGAACAGCAGGTTACCGCTGTCGTCGTAGGTGTAGACTCTCGAGCGCTTGTCATCGATAAGCGACCATGTGCCCTCGGGTCCTACCGCAGCGTCAACGACACGCGATACGCCGGTCTCGTTCGTGGATCTTCCGATTGCTTTCGTAGCGACCTCGCCGTAAGGACCGAAGAATCCGTTATGCGTCATAACGTCGGTACCGGAAGCATTGAGCTTCTTGACCGGTGCATAGGTCGTATCGCCTTTGATACTTGTGTACTGCGACTCTTCCTTTATCGAAGAGGTGGTTACATATACGAAGCCGTCCTCGTCGATAGTAATGTTGTTATACTCGGTCGAGACGTTCTTCTTGGTGAGTGCTCTCTGCTTTGCGCTCATGAACGAACGCCACATAAGCTCAAGGGCACTTACCGAGACCGTCTGAGAACCGATAAAGTTCTGAAATTCGCCCTGCGAATCAAGTACGATAACGCCCATGTATGTGGTGGACGAAACGACATAGATACGCTCTGCATTGTCGACCGCGATCGCGATCGGCTTGTAGATAGAGCCGGTCGGGAATACGGTAGACTGCGGCTCACGGAGCTGATAGAGGAAGCTTCCGTTTCGGTCGAAAACAACTATACGGCTGTTGTTCGTATCGGCAACGAATATCTTCTCTGCGGTGACAAAGACACCGTTCGGCTCTGCGAGCTTATCGCGAATACCCTCCTCGTTTACGAAGGTCTGAATAGCAGACTTGTACTGGAGGTAGGGGTCAAGGATAAGAATTCTGTTATTGCCGGGATCGGCGAGATATACATTATTCTTATCATCCACCTCGATATCGGTAAGATTATCGAGGTTAGCACCGGCAAGGCCTATATCCTTGGCGTGGTAAGTCTTATACGGGGTATATGCATCCGGCGAGGGTGCGGAAATACCGAATGTTGTGTAGGTATAAGTCTGATAGGATGATGCCGCAAACACCGGAAGAACCGATGTTACAAGCATCAGTATCGCCAGCATAAGAAAGGCGACTCTTATTTTCTTTTTCTTCTGCATTGAGTGCCTTCCTTTCTCAGTCCTTCATTCCCGAGGATCCCATCGTCTCAACGATCTGAGCCTGAGATACGATGAATATTATGATCGGCACAGCCATTGTCAGCACCGCGGCAGCGGAGCCGGCACCGGTCGAAACCGTAGAAATGGTTGCGACCGCGCTGTTAAAGGTCTTTAGCTGCTCACTCCATACATAGGGAGAAGCGCCGCTGTTCCACACGTTCTGGAATGTTGTGATGATAAGCGTCAGCCATGCGGGCTTTACAAGCGGCATAACTATGCGCGAGTAGATGTACATCTCGTTAGCACCGTCGATACGGGCAGCCTCGATCATCTCGTCGGAAACATTGCTGTCTATGAACTGCTTCATCAGGTAAAGTCCGAGGGTAGATGCCCAAATCGGCACGATGGAAATCGTGTAGGTATTAAGCCATCCGAGTGCAACATATACGATAAAGTTTGTAAGACTCGAGATGGTAGAGGAGATCATCAGCGAATATACGATGATGTTCATTACTATCTTATAGCCCGGGAAGCGTATCTTCGATATGGAATATGCACTCATAGAACCGAGCACAAGGCATCCGACCGTTGCTCCTACCGAAATAAAAATGGTATTAAAGAGATAACGGGAGATAGGCACCCATGTCGCGTTGATGTTCGTAAACAGATCGGCGAAATTCTTGAGCGTCGGCTTTATTACGTAGAAACGCGGAGGAGTAAGGCTCATCTCGCCGAGAGGCTTGAGAGAGTTTACAAGGGTAAACCACATCGGCAGAAACATGAATATGCCGAGAATTACAAGCAGTATGGTAATGCCTGCGTCGCCGCCTGCGCTTCGGTTAAGGACAACGGCGTGCTTTCTTGTTCTGAGCTTTTTCGTCTTCTTCATGTCACTGTCCCACCTTTGAAAGGAATTTCTGGACCGCAATATTCGATCCGAAGCAGAGCAGGAACAGCACAAGCGAAATCGCAGAAGCATATCCGAACTCAAATCTTGTTGTCATGTACTCGTTAAGATGGTGCGTAAGCGTCCACGCGCAGTAGTCGACCGACGGGTTACCGCACAGTGCATCGACTATCGCTCCGAAGCCGAAGGCTCCGGTTATTGCCTGGACCGCACCGAACATCAGCATGCTCTTCATACTCGGCAGAGTAATGTACCACAGCTCCTGCCAACGGTTCTTGATACCGTCGACCGCGCCTGCCTCGTAGAGATGGCGGTCAACGCCCTGCAGACCTGCGATAAATGCAAGGAATGCGGTTCCGAGACTCGACCACAGCGAAACTATGATGACTATCGGAACAACATAGGATGCGTTCGAGAAGAATGCGATAGGTGATGAAATGAAGCCCATCTTCATCAGCCAACCATTGACATAGCCGTAGATATCCTCTCTGAAGATAACCTGCCAAACAACGTAAGCAGAGCCGGCAATGGAGGGGGAGTAGAAGATAACCGTTACGAATGCTCTCATTCTCGGAGACAGCTCATTAATGAACCATGCAACAAGGAAGGAAAGTATATACGAGGTAGGTCCCGTTGCGACCGCAAATATCAGCGTGTTCTTAAACGCAGTTATAAACAGGTCGTCATCGAGAAACATGCGTAAATAGTTATCAAGGAATATAAACTTGGGCATCTGCAGCATATTAAAGGAAGTAAAGCTGAGCAGAATCGAAAGCAGGACAGGGATGACCGTAAAGCAGATGAACATGATCAAGAACGGTATTACCATGTAATAGCCGACCTTCTGGCGCTTCATTTCGTGCCATGTCCACTGAAAACGAGTCATTTCCTTTTTCGTTTTCTCTTTCTTTTCCTCAGCAGGCTGCTGACCCTTGACTGCAACTTGTTCTGTCATCGGAAAAACCTCTCTGTTTAAGTCTGAATATCTCGTACGCTCTCCCGCCCTGCGGCAGGAGAGCTTTTATTCTGTCGGTAATTACTCGCCGTCCGTGGTCTCGGAGCCGGTCTTTTTGGTGTAATCAACGCCGGAATACGAGATATCGTAAGCATCCATACCGAACTCCTGACGCTTACGTGAAATCTCACGGTTTATATCGTAGATACGGTCAAGCATCGCGTTAGATGCATCAGCACCGCTGTTGTACACGTCCATAAATGCGTTCTTAACATATGTAGGAACGATGTAGTGTCCGGGATACTCGGTGATACCGCAGAGCTGCTTCATCTGCTTCGAGACTGCGGCATACTCACTCGCGGTCCACGGCTGATTGAGGAACACCTTGGTGTTTGCCGTATTATACTTGGTCGTAGGCAGAGGTGAAACCGCGATGGTCTCGTTACGCATACGCTCCTGAGTATCGCTCGATACGTACCACTTGAGGTACTTCCAGCTCGACTCGGGGTTGTTCGAGCCGCGCGGGATTATCATACCGGTGACAAGCACAACGCTCGACCAGTTCTGCGAAAGAGTTCCGTCGTCATTCTCGACAACAGTTGCAAGCATCGGAGCTATCTCCCACAGTCCGCGGAGTTCGACATAGTTCATCAGCTCATTATAGAAGCTGACCGCGCTCTGGTTTGCAGTAGCCGCAACACCGTTGCTCGACATCATGACCGGGATCTCTCCGGTACGGAAACGTGAAGTATCCCACGCAACGGGACTCGAGTACTTGCGGAAGAAGCCTGCGTATGTATCGAAAGCGGAGAGCGCCTCATGAGAATCGAGGTTTGTTCGCCAACCGTCGTCGGTATAAAGGTCAATGCCCTGCTGATAGAGGAATACCTGAAGTCCGGGAAGTCCGACGGGAAGTCCAACCTCGAGCTTCTTGTTCTGAAGAACGCTCATCATGTCGTACAGCTCATCCCACGTCTCCGGGATCTCGAGTCCGAGCTCGGCAAGGATATCGAGGCGGTAGAACATCATCGGGAAGTCCATCGTCTTAGGCAGCGCATAGGTCACGCCGTAAAGCGTACACGTCTTGAGCGCGGCCGGATCTATATCCTCGCACGCCTCGTCGAAGCCCTCAAAGCCAACCGAAGGATCGTTTGTATCGTTGAGCTTTTCGACCGCCGTACGAAGTCCCCATGTTATGGCGTTCGTCGTGGTCATATCCGAGATATCGGGACCGATACCGGCGAGTATCGCCTGCTCGAGTCCGGCATTTATGACCTTGATCGTCAATCCTATATTATATTGCGGTGTGAAGTTCGAGTCGATTATGCGTCGGTTGATAAGCATCGTCTCGCGGTCGCTCGTCGCCCACATCGTGATATAGTCGTCATAGACCTCATCGTCGCTCTCTGCCTTGAAGCCTATCGTCGTATAATCCATGAAGAAGGACATAACGAACGCCTTGACCTCAAACCATGCAGACTGGTTAAAGGAAGCGACTGCCTGCGGAGCAACGCCCTCATCTCCGAGTATCTCAAAGTAGTCGAGCTTTATCGGCTGAGACAGTGAGGTGTACATCCAGTTGGAAAGCATGACGATGTAGTTTTTGAATGATACGAAGTTACCCGCGATCTTGTACTCATCCTGCGACATCTGCTTGAAGAGCAGCGCCGCCGTCTCGAGCGTATTGACCTGGTCGCCCTTCTCGCCGGTTATAGCGACGAGCTCATCGACAATGGCATACAGCTCCTTTGATGCCTTTGCGATAGTAAGTATAGCAGAGCCGGCTATACGGCTGAAGCCGTAGTCACGGTTTGCATCGGGGTTAGGACCGGTGATCATGAGTAACAGCTGATATGCTTCATACAGCTCATCGACCATTCCGCGGATCTTGTAGACATACTCGATCATATCTCCGAGAACCGCCTCAAAGGTCACTGTATTCTCGCCTTTATTAAAATGGAAGACAAATTCGCGTTCTTCGTTTCCGAGCACCTCGGACTGGAAGCCGGTATTATATACGAAGCGGATCCGCTCCGCCTCCGAAAACTGAACTTCATCATTTATATATATACGTCTGGAGGAGAACATTCCGATAAGGGCGTTCTGACGGTATCTGACAGCGATACGGTAGAGGCCGTCTTCCGGAACCGTCACCTTGTAGGTGGCGAACATATTGCAGTTTGCATAGTCAAGCACGTTGTAACGGATACGCGACGGGTCCTGCGGCTCGGTGAGCGCGGAGGTACGGTCGTTCGCCGGAAACATACTCTGCATCGAGATGGTCGTAGGCTGCTCTGCCTGAACCTTGATAGGCTCGTCGAGATGAACGAGCTTGAGTCCGTCGTTTACCCATCCCTGAGCAACCTCGTTATAATCGGAAGCCTCAATGTAGGGATAGAGGGTGATCGTGTCGATGATCATCGGCTCGCGGTTCGCCTCAAAGGTAAGCTCATGCTCGCCTGCCTCAAGGTAGAACTCGAACGGTTCCATCGTAAAGCCGACCCAGTCACGGAGATAATACTCTCTCCACTGGAATACCTCGTTTCTTACGGGACGGATATCGTTTCCGTTCATATCGTGGTCGAAGGTTCTATTTCCGTCATCGTCGTACACGTACTCATACTCCCAAGTTCTCGGGAAGTAGAGATAACGGGTCTCGGAGAACGGCAGCTTACCGTCGATGAAGAGCATGCGCTCCACCGTGGTATTAGTAGCCTTGACTGTATAATAGTTGAGCTTTATCGCATACTTGCCGGTCTCGGGCACGGTAAACTTCCATGTGACCGTCTCGGTCTCGGGAGTATAGAGACAGTTGGAACGTCCCTCATAATCGGAATAAACCTCAACCGCCGCGGTGGTGCTCTCCGCGTCGTAATCCGAGCCCTGAATGACAACGGTCTGCTTCGCTTTCGGCTTGGATGCATTGCGCTCACTGTAATTCATGTATGAGTCGGTGTCGACAAGGGTCATGATCTCGGCAGCGGTGCGCTCGCCGAGGCCGTTCGACCCTCTCGTGCTCTCACCGACAGCGGAATCGTCCGCCGCCGGGGTTACACTTGTAAGATCGACCCCGTTCGACCCCTTCTGCGTATCCTCGCCCGCCGCAAAGACCGGCACAAACGTACCGGTGATAGTCGCGGCAAGGAGAAAAGCAGAAAGCGCTTTGAAAACGTGCGATTTCTTCATGAAAATTGATTCCTCCAGTTCCATTTCACACTTGCGGTGTGTGCGCATAGCATGTCATATGCGCAGAAAAATTGCTTTTAAAATGATATCATATATATACACAAAAGTCAAGCACCGATTTATGAACAGATTTTTCATGCACAGCCATACTCCGCGACATGCCCTCATCCGTTTTTTTCCGAGTTCGGCACACCCGTGCAGACACGCTCTGTCGAGTACCCGCGGACGGTCGGCAAAAAAGTCTCCGGGCGACGAAAAAGCCCCGATATGGCCGTGTGTTTTTCGACCTAATACTCACGCGAGATGATAAACTCGGTGCTTTTTATCATAAATGTGTCCATTTTATGGATTTTGTTTTGATTCTTGTATCAGGTAATCGGTCGCATTTTTTGTGTCATTTTTGACAAAATTAAGCCTGCAATTTCTACGTTATGCACAATGCGAAAAAATGTGAAAAACAGGCGATTATATCGCCGTATATCCATTTTATGATATGATTGTTTGATTATGTATTTTAAATGTGAACAAATTGTTTACATCGCGGCGAATATGCGGCTCTGAGTATTTCTTTTGCCGATTTTTGAAAAAAATAACCGTGCAACCACTTGATAATGTCTCCGCTTTAATGTATAATTATATATTAATAATACTATTGCTCGGGGGACTACCCGAAGAACACTACAATTCAGCTCCGGCAGCATCCGGAGAATCGGAGGTTATTTACTTATGAAGGCTGTTATCACCGTAACCGGTCGCGACGCGAGCGGCATCATCGCCAAGGTCAGCGCGGAATGTGCCGCAAACGGCGTAAATATAATCGACATAACGCAGAGCGTCCTCGGAGATTTGTTCGCAATGATCATGCTTACCGACATCGACAAGCTGAGCATCCCGTTCTCCGACTTTGTCGACCGTATGACCGCGCTCGGTCATGAAAACTCGCTCGAAATACATACCATGCATGAGGAGCTGTTCTCCGCCATGCACAGAATTTGATCGAGGTGCGCGATGTCAACTATGATAAACACGGGGGATATCCTCGAAACTATTAATATGATACGCGAGGAAAACCTCGATATACGTACCGTCACAATGGGCATTTCCCTGCTCGACTGCTGCTCGGATGATTCGAAGCGCTTTGCAGACCTTATCTATGACAAGGTAACTCGCAGCGCAGAGCGTCTTGTCCCGGTCTGCATGGAGATAGAAAAGGAATACGGCATTCCGATAATCAACAAGCGCGTTTCGGTGACCCCAATCTCCATTGCGGGCGGTGCGCTCAAGCCCGACGGCTTTGTTCTTGCGGCAAAAGCGCTCGACCGTGCGGCTCAGACGCTCGGCATAAACTTTATCGGCGGCTTCGGTGCGCTCGTGCAAAAGGGTATGACCGTCGGCGACCGCAATCTTATTGAGGCTATTCCTGAGGCGCTCGCCTCCACAGAGATGGTCTGCTCATCGGTAAATGTAGCGTCCACCAAGGCGGGCATTAATATGGATGCCGTAAAGCTGATGGGCAGCACGGTACGCCGCGCGGCAGAGCTGACAGCCGACCGCGATGCGATAGGCTGTGCAAAGCTTGTTGTATTTTCGAATGTTCCCGAGGATAACCCCTTTATGGCAGGCGCATTCCACGGTGTAAGCGAGCCGGACCGTGTTATCAATGTCGGCGTTTCGGGTCCCGGCGTTGTGGCGAGTGCCATTCGCCGCGCAGGTGACTGCCCGCTCGACGAGCTTGCTGACGTTATCAAAAAGACCGCATTCAAGATTACGCGTATGGGTCAGCTTACCGCTTATGAGGCTTCCCACCGCTTGAATGCTCCGTTCGGCATCGTCGACCTCTCACTCGCTCCCACTCCGGCTATCGGTGATTCGGTCGCCGAGATTCTTGAGGAAATGGGTCTTGAATGCACAGGCTGTCACGGTACGACCGCGGCTCTCGCGATGCTCAACGACGCAGTCAAGAAGGGCGGTACCATGGCATCCTCTCATGTCGGCGGTCTTTCCGGCGCATTCATTCCGGTATCCGAGGACAGCGGCATGATAAACGCCGTTCGCGAAGGCTCGCTCTCTATCGAGAAGCTCGAGGCCATGACCGCCGTCTGCTCGGTAGGTCTCGATATGATAGCAATTCCGGGCGATACTCCCGCCGACGTTATCTGCGGTATAATCGCCGATGAGATAGCTATCGGTGTTATCAACGGAAAGACCACCGCGGTTCGCGTCATTCCCGTTATCGGAAAAGGTGTCGGCGAGGATGTAGAATTCGGCGGTCTGCTCGGTCACGCACCGATTATGGAGCTCAATATGCGTTCTCCTGCCCGCTTTATCGGCAGAGGTGGCCGCATTCCGGCGCCCATTCACAGCCTCCGCAACTGATATCACCGATGCGAGGCACTCAGCGCCGCAATTACCGCTCGGCGCACTCACATATATAAATTTCCCCTTCATCCGCTCCCGCTTTGCGGATGAGATCGGAGGTATTTCATGAGCGATCTCACCTATGCAATAATCAATCTCGACAATCTCACCGAAAACTATGGTACTATAAAAAGAATGACCGGCGACTGCCGCGTCATCTGCGTAGTCAAGGCGGACGCCTACGGTCACGGCGTCATCCCCGTCGTGCGCCGGCTGCGCAATCTCGGCGCATCATTTTTCGCCGTTGCCAACCTCTCGGAGGCACTGCAGGTTCGTGCCGCGACCCGCCGCGCCGATATTCTCATACTCGGCTATACCGATCCGAGATGCGCCGATATCCTTGTCGAGAATAACATCACTCAGGCTATTATCTCTAAGTCCTACGCAACAAAGCTCGCCTCTGCCGCGATGTCGACACGCGAGCAGAAGCCTGTACTCGGTCATCTCGCACTAAACTGCGGAATGAACCGCGTCGGCATCGACTGTACCGATCGCGGAGTTAACGAGGCATCGGCTGTTTTGGCACTGCCCGGGCTTCGGATAAACGGCATATTCTCGCACCTCTCATGCGCGGACACCCCGAACAGCGAGTACACCGATAAGCAGATCGCGGCGTACAACAAGACTGTCGAGGCTATAGAGGCAAAGTGCGGAAAATTCGCTATAAATCACCTCTGCAACAGCGCCGCGCTCATGCAGCTGCCGTGTCAGAATCAAGATGCCGTACGTGCCGGAATAATGCTCTACGGTCTGAAGTCAACTCCCGACACGCCGCCGCTGACAAAGCCGGTAATGGAGCTGTGGTCAACGGTAACACACATTGCCCACGTATGCAAGGGGCAGCCGATAAGCTACGGTGCGGCATTTGTCACAGAGCGTCCGTCACGCATTGCAACCGTTGCTGTCGGATACGCAGACGGCTTTCGCCGCGCATATGCGGGTGATGTTATTATCCCTTCGGCGGGCGGAGCTCGAGCTCCGATAGTCGGGCGCATATGCATGGATATGCTCATGATAGACGTAACCGATATTCCGGGCGTCACGGTCGGGACCGATGTAATGCTCTTCGGCAGCAGCGGAATCACCGCAGATGATGTTGCCGCCCGCGCCGATACCATCGGGTACGAGGTAGTTACCGGAATAAGCAAGCGCGTTCCCCGCGTATACAACTGATATACGTGATATATGATATGCAAAATATGAACCATAAAACGACTGCAGCCACAGCACGGCACACCGCTCTGCCGGACACGGTAGCGCTTGAGGGCGAAGAACTGGTAATAATAGATCAGACCGAGCTGCCGCGTCGGCTGAAGCTGCTGCATTTGAGTGAGCGATATGAGATTTTCGAGGCGATAAAGAGCCTGCGCGTGCGCGGTGCGCCCGCTATCGGCGTAGCTGCGGCGATCGGTCTGTATATCGCGGCACACCGCAAGTTGACGCATGAGCCGGATATCACATCATCGGCTATGCTCGGTCATATCGCGGAAGAAAGGGATTATCTTGCCTCCTCACGTCCGACAGCGGTCAATCTCTTTTGGGCACTCGACCGCATGTATGCGCGCGCCGCTTCGCTCGCCGACGAGAGCCCGCGCGAGATAACGGCGGGAATGCGTGCCGAAGCGATTCGTATACGCGATGAGGACATAGCCTCCTGCCGCAGGATAGCAGAAAACGGTCTGTCTCTCCTGAAGCCCGGAAACGGCATTCTGACCCACTGTAACGCAGGTCAGCTTGCTGCCGTACGCTACGGAACGGCACTTGCACCGATACACCTCGGTGCAGAGCGAGGCTATGATTTCCGCGTTTATACCGATGAGACTCGCCCGCTGCTGCAGGGTATGCGTCTCTCGGCATTCGAGCTGAGCGAGGCGGGCATCAACACGACCGTTATATGCGACAATATGGTCGGCTCGGTCATGAAGCAGGGACTGATAGATGCGGTGATCGTAGGCGCAGACCGCATTGCAGCAAACGGCGATACGGCAAACAAAATAGGCACGAGCGTAGTTGCGATACTCGCGAAATACTACGGTATCCCTTCTATGTCGCCGCGCCGCGCTCGACCTTTGACCCGAATGCGGCAACCGGAGATGATATTCCGGTAGAGCTGCGCGATGCTGACGAAATAGGCGGTCTCTATTTTCGTGAGGATCTGATGCCGGAGCATGCAAAGGCGTACAATCCCGCATTTGACATAACCGATCACTCGCTGATAACCGCTTTTATAACCGATGAGGGTATTCAGAAACGATAACGGATTTGATACTGTATGCCGTCGGGAAGCGAAGACCCGTGCCGCCGCAGATACGCACACATATACCAAAGGCACGATTATAGTCATAATACCGAAAAAACGAGCTGTCGCGCGACAGCTCGTTTTTTATATTACCATCTTATTTTATACCGATTTTATACCGAATCATTTCTCCGCGACCATGGCAAAAGAAAAAAACGGGCATCCGTCGGACACCCGTAATATCATGTCGCTTAATGCATATCGACAGACAATATTTTTGCCGTAATTATACCGTCACGCTGTTATGATGCCGTTATTACCGCTGCCGTTTTTTCTTCGAAATACAGCGCCGAGCGCTCTCTGCAAAGAGACTGTTCAAAAAGCAAGCAGAAGCAGAAACAAAATCAGAGTCTATCAAAGTCCGGTTTTCTTGGATCTCTTGGACTCACGGCGACGCTTATCCGCCTCTCTTGCAGCTCTTGCCTCCTCCATCTCGCGGATAGCACGACGGCGGAGATTGAAATCGCTCTTGGGGTTGACGAGCTCGCGCCAATCGATATCACCGCGCTCGAGACCGCGGATAATCACCTCCGCAGAGGCAATATTTGTAGCGACGGGTACATTGTGAATGTCGCACAGACGAAGCAGGTCGAGTGCTATCTCGTTGGTAGAGGACTCGATCGAAGAATCACGGAAAAAGATAACGATATCCACCTCATCGTACGAAACGCGCGAGGATATCTGCTGAACACCGCCGTGTGATGCAGGCAGGAGGCACTCAACATCAAGTCCCGTAGCTTCGGCTACGCTTTTGCCCGTTCTGCTTGTCGCGCATATTCTCTGCTTTGACAGAATTCCGCAATATGCGATACAGAATTGATTGAGAAGCTCTTTCTTCTGGTCGTCGGCTATGAGAGCGATTTGCATGATATATACCTTTATCCTTTCGGTTATGATTTAAAATAAAAGTGAAGGCAGTAAAAAATCGGCACTGTCTGAGCCGCATAGGATCAAAGCGCCGCGAGGTACTTCCGCGCAGCCTTTTTCGGAAAGCCCGCAAAAAGCGGTACATCCTCGCCGCATATGCGAGCGGCAATGTTGGTAAACGCAGCCTTGCATTCCACAAGTCCGGTCTGCGCAACAAGTATTCCGTCCTCCTGATAGCGCTGTATCGTCTCATCGTCCGGAATAATGCCGAGCAGCCCGATGCCGGCTCTGTCGATTACCGACAGAATGCCGGGAAAATATCCGAGCTTTGTCTCGCTGTAAGAAAAATTATTTATCACGAGAAAACTCTCCCGTGCGCCGAAGCTTTGTACAAGCGCTCCGGTACGCTCAGCCGCACGAAGCGACGCGGGATTATGCGTTGTGACGATAATGGCGACATCGGAGCATCCGACCGCGAGCTTCATCACCGTGCCGGAATCGCCGGGAGTATCAATAACGATAAAGTCATATCGTCCGGAGGACGATAACTCGTCTATCACCGCGCTGAATGCCTGCTCCGACGGTATCTGAAAATCGGTATACGGCGCTGCGCACATAGAGAGATACTCGCTGCGCGGGTCGCGGATAACCGCCTTTTCCGCCTTAACGCTTCCTCGGACAGCGTCGCCGAAATCGTACACGACCCTATCCTCAAGCCCCATTATCAGATCAAGATTACGTATATTGAAGTCGCAGTCGATAACGAGCGTCTGCTTTCCGCGCAGCGCAAGCGAATATCCGAGATTCGCCGTGACCGTGGATTTTCCCACTCCGCCCTTTAAGCTCGTCACGGTTATTATTTTCGTTTTTCTGCTCCCGCTGTCTTGCATACTCTTCTTCCGTCTCACATGCCGTCGGCATAGCCGCAGCCTGCTGTCCGTTCTTCAATATCTGTCGGCGATATATCGCCGCCGTTTTTCGGTGAAATATCACCGCTTGGCATAACCTTTCGTTTTATTTTATCATATTTACGTACAATTTGTCAAGCCGTACGGATGATATATTGTTATAAATAACAGAAAATTCATAATTATTTTTTTGTCTCGAATGCACTTCTTTGCCTTCGAAACGATAATAAACAAAAAACGAGCGGTTCGACAAATAATTCTTGCATCGACGGCGAATATAGGGTATAATGTTCGGGAGAAGAATCAAACGGGATGTGCACGGACATCTTCCGCTCCGCCAAAGAGCAATGATCCGTTCACAACAAACATAGCGTTAAAAAGAGGAAACTTAATTGAAACACCGTCATACATGGCTTTACCCATCGGCAGGCAACCGCAGCGCATGCTGCTTACCGAGCGCAAGCAGCACCGCACAAGCGGCAATTACATACCGAAAGCTCGCTGCGCGCCGCGCCGTACCTCTGCTTTCAATCATTCTCGCACTGCTGCTCGCAATATCGACGGCATTATCGGTCGGCGCGGTCAATGCTCCGAACGGCTACGTCGACGATGCCTCGGGAGTGATTGACAGCGATACCTGCGAATATATCCGCTCACGTTCCGATGCGCTGTGTAAGCTGACCGGAGCTCAGATAGTTATTGCCATAACGCGCAGTCTAAACGGCGAACCCATCGACCGATACGCAGAGCGCTATTTTCTCGACCGCGAAATAGGCGATAAAAATAAGGACAACGGTGTCCTGCTGCTTATGGCGATAGAAGATGGCAACTATTGGCTGACAAAAGGGAGCGGACTTGAGAGCACTCTGCCCGTCTCGTCGCTGAGAACGATGCTCGACAGCATCTTCGAGCCGTGCTTTGCCGCAGGCGAATACAGCGTTGGTACAAAGGCGCTGTTTGACGCCTTGTATGGAAAGCTGTGTGCGCTGTACGGGGTCAATCCCTCTCCGACCTCCGGCTCCTCCGCAATGATATCCGGCAGCACCGATACGCAGACCGAGGCTCAAGGCAGCGAGCGCGGGATACTGCCCTATATGCTGCTCGCAATAATAACCGCAGCAATCGTAACGGTCGTTATCTTCCTCGTTCGCGCTATGCGGACTCCGGCAGAGGACACCGGTACCGAGAATCTTGATGGCTCGTCGATTGCGCCGCGCGATACCTCCGCTGCCGGCACGGCAAATTTCGTCGGAGCGGCAAAAAGCATATCACAGTCCGCCGGAGCGGCGGAGCGAACCGACAAAAGATCCGTCGGAGCCGTCGGCAGAGGACAAGAAAACGGTAATACAAGGACCGTGTTAGTCTCCGATGAATCGACACGCAGAGACTCGTCACCGCGTTCTGCCATCCGCGCAAGCTCAGCCTTAGCATCTCTCGGATCATCCGCCTCTCAGGCAAAGGCATCTGCAGCGCCCGCAGCAACTTCTGCTCGCACAACAGCTCCCACCGCCGAAAAAGCAGTCTCAGCCCCCGCAATGGCAGAGACACAAACTCCGGAGGAGCTGCAGCGTATACTGCTCGCGCGCAGACGCGCGGGCAGTGCCGGCAATGCAAGGAGCGCTCAATCGAACGGAGCAGCACAAAGCAGACAAGTATCCGCATCCGATATCACCGTTCCGCGCCGCGCGCCGTCCGTTCAGCCGGCACAGACCGCACGGTCGGGTCAAGCGTCTCGCGGGATTCAAAATACAACTCCCGTACAGCGTCGGTCCGCACGCACGGCGCCCCCCTCGCAGGGACAGGCGGTACGGCAGAGACAATCCGCACAGCGCCCGCCGCAGCCCGAGGGGCCGTTTGCTTATCACAGCGACCGAGACTACGGCGAGAGCCGAATACGCAGAGACGACAGAAGAAGATAAAGCCGTCCGCCGAGAGTATGCACTATGCCTTACAATTTGCGTGAGCATGCGTCATGCTCTGCAATCGGAATAATAAAACAACACAAATAAGAACACCCGAACGCAGTCACATTCTCTGATATGTACCCGGTTTTCCTGACACATATCACTCCGCGTTCGGGTGTTCTTATTTGTTATATATTTTCGTGCAGAAAATCATTTCATGCCTTAGCTGTCCTTATACGGAAGAAAGCCCGAGGCTAAGATCTCATCACGGCTCGCATTTATCCTGCCGCTGATAAGCTCCTCGCTCCCACCTCCGCCGCCGCCGAGCGTACGGAGCTGCTGTGCAAGTGCGCGCAGGCCGCTCCGACCCTCGGGCAGTGCGATAACGTAATCATAGCCCGCGTCGTCACTGCCGCTGAGCACCGCGCCTATACCGTCAAGCCGCCGTGCGAGCGCCTGAGCCGTATGCTTGCGCGCGGCGAGGCTGAGAGACGGCTCGAATACAACACCGCAGTGTGCATGCTCTGCGATAAGCTCTGACAGACGCATTTCAAGTACCGATGCCCTGTTTTTTTCAACCTCGAGCTCCTGTCCGAGGCGCGCTACTCCGGCGGCAGCCTCCTGCTGCTTTACCGAGAGCGAGCGCGAGATAAGCGCAAGCTGTCCGAACTTTTGCCGCTCGTCGAACAGTGCCGCCATACCCGCAGTCGCAGTCAAGCGCATACCTCCCTTATAGCGCATGCTGTCAGTTATACGCAGCGCGCCGACGCTGCCTGTACGTGAGAAATGCGGCGCACAGCAGGCGCACAGATCCACGCTCTCGATACCGACAAGCCGAACCGGACCGCTCAGCTCCTTTTTCGAGCGATAGTCGATGGTACCGAGCTCAGAGCGGAGCGGGAAACGGCAGACGACCGGAATATTGCGCATTATCGCCTCATTTGCCGCCGTCTCGATATCGCGGATGTTCTCCTCCGTGAGCTCACGGTCGGTATCGACCGTAAAGAAGCATACCGTGCCGTCCGCATTCTCCGACATGTGAAAGCCGCGATTCTCGCAGCCGAACATCCTATGAGCGATGCCCGATATTATATGCTCTCCCGTATGACTCTGCATGCGCGACAGGCGCGGACGCGCGTCTACCTTGCCTGTAACAGCAGTACCGACCGGTATCGGCAGTCCGGAAATACATACGACCGTCCCGCCGCGCTCACATGCCGAGACACGCAGCTCGGTACTGCCGAAGCACAGGACACCGGTATCGGCGCTCTGACCGCCGCCGCCGGGAAAAAAAGCAGTACGGTCAAGCTCTATCGCATAGCCGCCGTCGATCCCTTCGACCGACAGAACGGTCGCGTCAAATAACAGCGCCTCGCCGTCATGCTCGTATATGCGCGATGCTGCACGCGCCTGAAGTATCTGTTGTTCTGTCATATTTTTCACACCAATTCCGGAATATTTTTTTCGATTATGTTTATGAGTTTTCCCGGCTACGTTCTTTTGCAGATTCGGTCAGGGTTATTTTCCGACGGTTATTTTTCTCCGCCGGTCGGTGTAAAGAGCCCGGAATGCCCTGCCGTACGGCGGAAAACTCCGTACAGCATAGCTACGATAAACGAATGTACCATGCAGACGACAAGCTCCTCGAGCGCGCGAGGTATCCAAAGTATCATAAACGAGCGTCCGGCATATACGGCGAGCAGCTCCTGAAGTATCTTGGTATTGACCGTTGTGACAAGCAGCCCCGACAAGGTTACAGATACAGCAATACGGGCAAAGTCGGGTGTGAGTATGCCTCTCTTGCCCACTCCGTGCCGACGGTCGAGCGCTGCTATCAGCGAGTCGAGCACAAGATACAGCAGTCCGGCAAGGCAGACCGCCTCCGGTCCTATTGTGGAGATAGCGATATAGCCGGAAAGATTGCGGCGGAAGGTATCGCTGCTTCGAACAGTATATCCGTCCGATGTCATTGATGCAACACCGCCGGAAGACGACAGCTCGAGCGTAACATCCTCGATAGAGTCCGACGCTTCAAACACCGCACCGACCGATGCTGCAAATTCCTGCGCACCGCTGCCCCCCTCACCTACTATGGTAATGCGCGATGCGTCAATATCTCCGAGTGCGTCGGACGGCAAGCCCGCCGCCTTATACGACGACGGAATAACGAGCCGTGTCATTTCGATGCACTCGGAAAGCGCGCCGGAGCCGAGCTTCGTCACCGGGCGGCGGTATCCGTCAAGCACCGCCTCTGACGGCAGCACGACCTCCGCGCCGTCGGTCACACCGAGCACCGTAAATACGTCATTGTTATATCGGGCGAGCGAAATCACCGTTTTTGAAATAAAGCCGAGCCTATCCTCTGCCTCAGCGCTGTCGGTCATTCCGCGCGTGGGCAGCTCCGATGCGGTAACGGTCAGCGAATTGATAACACCGTCGCTCGCGAGCGCGATATGCGAACTGACGCCGAGCACACCGAGTGCCGCAAGAACGACAATGACTGCCGTTCGGAACGCCCTGCTCTTACGCTCACGCGAGAGCGCGCGCCATATAACACCCTTCATAACACCGCCGACGAACGCCATGATCGTCAGCCACGGTATGTATGCGCCCTCCGGCTTTGCAAAATGCCCGATAAGGTCGGATAAGGCACTTGCAATACCACCGTACACCGGTCCGCAGACTATCGCGGGAAAAGCGGTAAATACTCCCGCAAGACTGACGCGCAGTCCGTCCGCTCCGAGCAGCGGTATGCGGAATGAGAGCAGCAGCTTTGCTACCACGGCAAGCGCGATAAATACCGCAGAAAAGGTCATGCGCCGCAAAAGCAGCGCTCTGTGCGCCCTGCGCTCGGCGGGATTTTCCGCTTTGCGTCCTCCCGGTCGCGGCACGTGCAGCATATCTGCCATACCGCAGCCCATGCAGCCGCCGCATTCTCCGCCGCATGACGGCATCTCGGCATCGGCGGATGCTTCACTCAAGGCTGCACCGCCGTCTCCGACAGTCTCGTCGGCGTTTCCGGGCGTTTTGCCGTCCGTCGGCGCATCATATGCCGATACACCGTCGGAAGCGGTGCCCCCCTCCGTCTCGGATGCGGTCTGCGCGCCGCCTTCATAATTGTTTTCAAGCTCGTTTTCGTTTTTTTTCACGGTCTGTTCCTTTCCACAGACCCGCCCGACCGAAAAAAGCCAAAAGACCGCCGCTCGGATGCAGAAATCGCATTTTCCCGAGCCGAAGCCCGACGGAAAAAGCCCGAAGAGCAGTATGCCTCACCGCGCCGTCGGTCAATCGCCGACGAAATTATACGGTCCTCTGACATTATGCTTCTCGCTCTGCGCTGAAAGCGACAGTCCCGATTGATTCGATCGCAACAGCGGGATGCGGAGCGTACACCGCAGCCGACCGATAAGCCTCCGCGACACAAATGTATCGCAGCCGACACCGTTCGACTTTCGTCCGTCAGGCAAACTCCCCGTCCCGACGGCACTTCACGCGTACGTCCTACTCTGCAATTAAAAATTCAGGCGGGAAATGAGATATCCGCGCCTACATTTTGATTATATCACCGCCCCGCCGCCATGTCAATAGAAAAAAGCCGCCGCATGGGCGAATATTGCATTAAAGCAGCGGGTGCGCGAAATGATATCTTATTAATATGTGCTATTGACAAAGGCTGTAGGTTGATGTATAATACACGCATAAATAACGACTATGATTCGTTATACAGTATTTTTATCGAAAGGAAACAGATGCAATGACATGCTTCAGCTGCTGCGGATACTATTACTTTACATCAAGCGATGGACATTGCTCAGTTAACCGATAACTGCAATATCCACCGCCGGTTTTCGTATTATCGAAGCACGGCGGTGTTTTTTTGAGGTATACAATGGAAAATCTGCTCGACAAAGCAAGAGAGGAAATAAACGAGGCGGACAGAGCCATCGCGGCGGCATTTGAACGCCGAATGACCGCGGTACGGTCGGTAGCGCAGTACAAGCGCAAGACCGGAAAGCCGATATTCGATCCGGCGCGTGAAGCACAGGTGATCGAACGCGGCACGGCACTGATATCCGATGAGGAGCTGCGCCCGTACTATGCGGCGCTGCTCGCAGATATGATGAGAGTATCGCGCGAGTATCAGCACCGTGCACTTGCGGTAAGCGACACTATCCGAGTCGGGACCGCATCGGGCGGCTATGACATTATTCTCCGACGCGGCGCGCTGCGTGAGGTCGGCTCGCTGCTTAAGCTCGACCGCAAGGTAATGATAGTGACCGACGACGGTGTTCCCGCAGAGTATACCCGCGCGGTTGCAGAAGCATCTCGTACGCCTACCGTGCTGTGTCTGCCGCAGGGTGAGGACAGCAAGCGCATTCCGGTATGGCAGAGCGTGCTGTCGAAGATGCTCGAGAGCGGCTTCACCCGCAGCGACTGCGTTGTTGCCGTCGGCGGAGGAGTTGTCGGCGACCTTTCCGGCTTTGCAGCGTCGGCTTACATGCGCGGCATAGATTTCTACAATATCCCGACTACCCTGCTCTCGCAGATAGATTCGGGCATCGGCGGCAAGACCGGCGTTGACATGGACGGTGTAAAAAACTGCGTAGGCGCGTTTTGGCAGCCGAGGTGCGTTATAATCGACCCGAATGTGCTGTCTACCCTCGACCCGCGCCAGCTGCGCTGCGGTCTCGCAGAGGCTGTCAAGATGGCGGCGTGCTTTGATTCCGAGCTGCTTGACGATATTATCGCGCACGGCAGCGGGCACATCGACAGAATAATACACGACTCGCTGATGATAAAGCGCTCGGTAGTCGAGCAGGATGAGCGGGAAAGCGGGCTTAGACGCGCGCTCAACTTCGGGCACACGCTCGGTCACGGGATAGAGGCAGCATCCGGCGGCGCGCTGCTGCACGGTGAGTGCGTTGCGCTCGGCATGCTGCCGATGAGCGCCGGAACAGCAAAGGAAAAGATAATTTCCGCACTGCACGCAGTCGGACTCGACACCATGCTTTCGATAACGCCGAAGCTGCGCGGCGAGATACTTGATGCGGTATCGCATGACAAAAAGTCGGCATCGGGCGGCATCAGAATAATCACGGTAGACGAGCCGGGTCGGTACGGCGAGAGCATAGAGACCGCAGAGCAGCTCGGCGAGCGGCTCGACCGCACATTTGCCGTACAGACATAATCAAAGGTAAATTTATTTGGTAATCTGCGAAATACCGACGGAAGGGCGGAAAACGAAATGAAGAACACGATAGGACAGAGCATTTGCATAACTCTCTTCGGTGAGAGTCACGGCAGAGAGATCGGCTGCGTGATCGACGGCATTGCGCCCGGAATTGCGGTCGATGAGAATTATATCGCCTCACGCCTTTCGCTGCGCCGTCCGAGCGGGCTTATCTCGACACAGCGGCACGAGCCGGACGAGTTCCGCATCGTCAGCGGCGTTCGCGACGGCAGAGCATGCGGCACGCCGATATGCATACTCATACCGAACACCGACACACGCTCATCCGATTACGAAAGCGGCGACTACCTCGCCCGTCCCGGTCACGCCGATTATCCCGCGCGCGAAAAATATCACGGCTATGAGGACATTCGCGGCGGCGGACATTTCAGCGGCAGAATAACCGCACCGCTTGTTGCGGCAGGCGCGATACTCTCTCAGGCGCTCGAGGAGCGCGGCATATATATAGGAACGCATATCGAGCGGCTCGGCGGTGTTTCGGACAGACGGTTTTCCGGAAATACAGCACAGATAACCGAGCAAATAAAGGCGATAGCGGACATGGACTTTGCAGTATTTGACCCCGAGCGCGGCGAGCGGATGCGCGAGGCGGTAATGGCGGCAAGAGCGGATGGCGACAGCGTAGGCGGCGTGCTTGAAACTGCGGTCACGGGAATGCATGCGGGCGTGGGCGAGCCGTGGTTCGATACCGTCGAGGGACTACTCTCGCATGCACTGTTCTCCATTCCGGCGGTCAAGGGTGTAGAATTCGGAGACGGCTTTGCCCTCGCTGACATGCGCGGAAGTCAGTCGAATGACCCGCTGCGCGCATGCGGCGGCAGAGCGGTGGCACAGAGCAATCGCTGCGGCGGCATCGGCGGCGGCATAACAATGGGCAGTCCGATGATATTCCGCTGCGCGGTAAAGCCCACCCCATCCATCTCGCGCGAGCAGCAGACGGTAAATCTCGGCACGGGTGAGAACGCGACGCTCACAATAAAAGGCAGACACGACCCCGCCATAGTTCACAGGGCGCGGATAGTCGTTGACAGCATGACGGCGATAACGCTCGCGGACATGCTCGCCGTACGCTACGGCACCGATTGGCTCGCCGGACGGTAAGCTCGGGCTGCGCCGAGCGCACACGGCAATTATAAAAACATCCCGCATGCAGCGGCAGCGTAAGATAAAACGCAAAAGCACGAAAGAGGAGCGGTTATGGAATACGGACTTATAGGCGAGCGGCTCGGGCACAGCTTTTCCGCCGTGATCCACGACATGATAGGAAAATACGGCTATACACTGCGCGAGATACCGCGCGGAGGTCTTGAGAGCTTCATCCGCGAGAGCAATTTTCTCGGGCTGAACGTAACTATTCCATATAAGCAGGAGATAATGCCGCTGCTCGATGAGATAGATACAACCGCCAAGGACATCGGCGCGGTAAATACCGTTGTGCGGCGAGGCGACAAGCTGTACGGGTACAACACAGATTTTGACGGTATGTGCGGTCTGGCAAAGCATGCGGGAGTTAACATGCAGGGCAAAAAGGTGCTGATACTCGGCACCGGCGGCACATCGCTCACGGCTCGTGCGGTAGCTCGCAGCCTCGACTGCCGCGAGGTATACCGTGTCAGCCGCAGCGGACGCGACGGCGCAATAACCTATGAGAAGGCATATGCCGAGCACGGCGACGCGGACATTATAATAAATACGACCCCATGCGGCATGCTGCCGGGCATATACTCCTGTCCTATCAGGCTCGAGGCTTTTTCGAGGCTCAGCGGTGTGCTTGATGCAATATACAATCCGTTGCGCACAACGCTTGTACAGCAGGCACAGTCACGCGGCATCCCCGCCGAGGGCGGTCTTTATATGCTTGTATGCCAGGCGATCGCCGCCTCCGAGCTGTTCACCGGAGAGCCTGCGGAGGATGGCATTGCCGAGCGAATATATTCCGCACTTCTCGCAGAAAAGGAAAATATAGTGCTCATCGGCATGCCCGGCTGCGGAAAGACTACCGTCGGCAGCGCACTTGCAAAGCAACTCGGGAGAAAGCTCATCGACACCGACACAATGATAACCGAGGCTACCGGCATGACACCGAGCGAGATATTCGGGCAAGAGGGAGAGAGCGGTTTTCGCTGCCTCGAGAGCGAGGCGGTAAGAAAGGCAAGCGCCGAGACCGGCTGCATAATCGCGACCGGAGGCGGTGCGGTGCTCCGCCGAGAAAACGTAGATGCGCTGCGTAAAAACGGCAGACTCTACTACCTTGATCGCGGACTTGAGTCGCTTATCCCGACCCCCGATCGTCCTACGGCGAGCAGTGCCGAGGCGATACGGAAACGATACGAGGAGCGGCACGGGATATACGAGAGCTGTGCGGACAGCCGCATTTGCTTCTCCAGCCCCGATGAGGCGGTCACACAGATCTGCCGCGCTCACGGGCTCGACATCGGCTGAGTCCATAGCTTCGACATCGGTCAAGTACTTAATTCGATACATACCGAGTATACGGATTCGGCATCGGTCGAATTTGCGATAAAGCATCGGTTAAGTACGCAATCCGATATCACCGAGCCATCGGATATATAGCATCAACCGGGTGCACGAAATCATTCAAGATCCACGCACCGACAGCGGATAAGAATTCGCTCCGGGCGGGCAAAAAAACACTCCCGAAAGGAGCATGACACATGAAGATACTGATACTGAACGGACCGAACATCAATATGCTCGGCATACGCGAGCCCGACATCTACGGCAAAAAGACATATACCTCGCTTGTATCAGACATTGAGGAGCACGCGCGGCAAAAGGGCATCGACGTGAGGGTATACCAATCAAATCATGAGGGTGACCTCATCGACGAGATACAGCGCGCATACGGAGTGTATGACGGCATCGTTATAAATCCGGGCGGATATACGCACACGAGCGTTGCGATACCCGATGCGCTCAAGGCGGTCTCCATCCCGACCGTCGAAGTGCATATCTCACACGTAGACGAGCGCGAGGAGTTCCGCAGGATAAACTACGTCCGCTGCGCCTGCGAGCACACGATATCGGGTCACGGCACAGACGGATATATCGAGGCTATTGACTATTTGATAGATAAACATTTAGGATAACCGAGTTGGGAATAGATAAAAATGTTAGGACTTTTTTAGCATTCCCAACAATACCGAAATTCCATATGAAAGAGGTTATAACAATGAAAATAACTATTTCCCCTTCAAGCGCATACGGAATCACATCGGCACCGCCCTCAAAGAGCATATCGCATCGCCTGCTTGTCTGCGCGGGGCTTGCCGAGGGCGTAAGCACAATTCTCGGAGTAGCGTACTCGGACGACGTTATGGCTACCATCGACTGCCTGCGTGCGATAGGCGCGGATGTGCGCATCTCTGGCGACACCGTTACCGTTCGCGGCTGCGACCCTGTGCACCGCACGGAGGAGGTCTATCTGCCATGCAGAGAATGCGGCAGTACTATGAGATTCTTTATTCCGATATGTCTTTTGTCCGAGCAGAATGCACGAATCGGCGGCAAGCCGCGTCTCATGCAGCGCCCGCTCGATATATTTGAAAACATCTGTGCCGACAGCGGTCTGACCTTCTCGCGCGGAAGCGAAAATATTCTGCTCGGCGGTCCGCTCAAGGCGGGTGAATTCTCGGTTGACGGCGGAGTCAGCAGCCAGTTTATCAGCGGACTGATGTTCGCGCTGCCGCTGCTGCCCTCCGACAGCATAATCCATGTCACCGGAAAATTCGAGAGCCGCCCGTATATCGATATGACGGCGGATACACTCGCCGATTTCGGCGTTTCGGTCGAATGGCTCGACGAGCGCACGCTGCGCATTCCCGGCGGTCAGCACTACCGCCCCTGCCGCATGACGGTAGAGGGCGACTGGTCAAACGCCGCATTCTTCGACGCGCTGACCCTGCTCGGCGGCGAGGTGACCATCACCGGACTGCGCGACGATTCACGTCAGGGAGACCGCATCTACCGTCAGTATTTTGACGCACTGCGCGAGGGCTGCCCTACCCTTTCGGTTCAGGATTCGCCAGACCTTGCGCCTATATTGATGGCATGCTCCGCATGCTTCCACGGCTGCACACTCACCGACACCGCAAGACTCCATATCAAGGAGAGCGACAGGGGAAAGGTGCTCGCGGAGGAACTCGAAAAGTTCGGCATCCACTCGGATGTATATGACAACAAGGTAGTCGTACACCCCGGAACACTGCGCGCCCCCACCGTCCCGATAGACGGTCACGGAGACCACCGCATCGTTATGGCTACCGCAATACTTCTGACAAAGGTCGGCGGAACCATCGACGGTGCCGAGGCTGTCACAAAGAGCATGCCCGACTTCTTTGCACGGCTCGAGGGGCTGGGAATAAAAATAACAAGAGAACTGTAATAAGGTAAAGGCATAACAAAGGCAAAGGCAATGGCAATAGAACAGAAACAGCTACCAAATGACACAAAAATTCTTATAGTAGGTCTCGGCCTCATCGGCGGCAGCTACGCAATGGCGCTGCACCGCAAGGGCTATCATGTTGAGGCTATCGACCGCAGCGACGATACGATAGATTTCGCGCTCGCTCATGACTACATCGACATCGGCTACACCGAGCCCGATCCCGAGGCGATAGGCAGAGCCGACCTCATCATTCTCTCGCTGTATCCGCACATCCTGCTCGACTGGGTGCGTGAAAACCAAAAGGCATTCCGCCCCGGCGTCATTGTGACCGATGTCACCGGTGTAAAGTGCGGCGTAGTTGAGCCGGTGCAGGAAATGCTCCGCCCCGACGCCGAATTTATCGCCGCTCACCCGATGGCGGGTCGCGAGCGATACGGTGTGCAGAACAGTGACGACAGAATTTTTTTCGGTGCGAACTACATCGTTGTACCCACCGAGAAGAATACGGCACATGCAATATCGGTCTGCCGCGAGCTTGCAGAGACGCTCGGCTTCGCAAGGATAACAGAGCTTTCGACAGAGGATCACGACCGCATGATAGGCTTTGTCTCACAGCTGACGCACTGCATCGCGATAAGCCTGATGACCTGCTCGGACAACACGCATCTGTCCGACTGCACGGGCGACTCCTTCCGCGACCTCACGCGCATAGCGCGAATAAACGAGGATATGTGGAGCGAGCTGTTCCTTGCCAATCGAGACGCACTGCTTCGCGAGATGGATGTCTTTATCGGCGAAATATCGGAGCTGCGCGAGCTGATACGACGCGGCGACCGCGAAAAGCTGATGGACAAAATGCGCCTCTCTACCGCCCGCAGAGCGGTATTCGACTGCGCAGATGCGGAAAACAAGGAGATAAGTGCCTCGGCACTCTCACATACACAAGCCGTTGACGGCATACCCGGAAAGGATTGACACACCACCATGAATATGATTTTTGAACGCAAGCTCGCTATCCCGCAGGAAGTCAAGAAAATGTTTCCGCTTGACAACGAGCTGCACTCACTTGTACAGAAGAGAGACAACGAGATAAAGAAGATACTCTCCGGCGAGGACGATCGTCTCCTGCTTATCATCGGACCCTGCTCGGCAGACAACGAGGACAGCGTTATCGACTACATCTCGCGTCTGCGCAGGCTTCAGGACAAGGTCATCGACCGTATCTACATCATCCCCCGTATCTACACCAACAAGCCCCGTACGACCGGCGACGGCTACAAGGGAGTTCTTCATCAGCCCGACCCGAGCGCAAAGCCCGACCTGCTCAAGGGTATCATCACCATCCGCGAGCTGCACATGAGAGCGCTCCGCGAGACCGGCTTTTCCTGCGCGGATGAGATGCTCTATCCCGAGACACATAAGTACCTCGACGATATGCTCGCATACGTCGCTGTCGGCGCGCGTTCGGTAGAGAATCAGCAGCACCGTCTGACCGCGAGCGGTCTCGAGGCTCCTGTCGGAATGAAGAACCCGACGAGCGGCGACTTCTCGGTAATGCTCAACTCCATCACCGCCGCACAGCACAAGCACACCTTCATCTACCGCGGCTGGGAGGCGCATTCGCAGGGCAATCCCTACTCTCATGCCATCCTGCGCGGCTATATGAATAAACACGGTCAAACCATGCCGAACTACCACTACGAGGACCTGGTCCACCTCATCGACGCTTACAATAAGCGCGAGCTTGCAAACCCCGGCATCATCGTCGATACCAACCATGCAAACTCCGGCAAGGACCCGCTCGCACAGCCCCGCATCATACGCGAGGTCATCGAGAGCGGACGCAATAACCATGAGATAAAGCGCATGGTCAAGGGCTTCATGGTAGAGAGCTACATCGAGGACGGCGCACAGCCTATCGGCGGCGGCATTTACGGCAAGTCCATCACCGACCCCTGCCTCGGTTGGGCAAAGACCGAAGCTATGGTCCTCGACCTCGCAGACAGAGTCTGAGCACGCCGACACCCAAAGCGTACGACCCCATATAAAAAAGCCTCCCTCAGGAGCGGTCCAATAAAACAGTATAAAAATGTTTTCGGGAAGCGGCATGAGTAATCATGCCGCTTTTCCGTTCATAACGTCATAGAGTAAATTGGCGGGGAGTATGCCGATATAATTGTAGCTGATGGTCACATCCTGCACTCGGTGTCCGCTGGATTTGTCCGGTGCATGAACATATACGGCGTTGACCATATCGTTCAGAATAGTAGGTGTCAGCTTTTCCAAGTACAGGTACTTCTTTGCCTGTCGGTTAAATCTATCAACATTCTCCGCTTGATCTTCTTGATTCTGTATTTCGTTTTCAAGCATTTCAATCTTGGCTCTCAGGTCTGCCTGCTCCTGCTCATAATCATCAGACAACATCTGAAAACGAGCTTCGGACAGCTTTCCGTTGACCATATCCTCATAAATACGCTTGAACAATCTGTCCAGTTCTGCCAGGCGGTTTTCGGATTTCTGCAAAGTTCGCTTCTTGGCAGAAAGCTCTTTCTTTGCTTCCTCACTTCGTTTTGCGCCCAAGGCTTTGCGGAACGCATCCTCGTAATCGGCAACACATTGGATTACCAACCTCATGTGTTGGAGCGTACCTTCTTCCAGTACCACGGCACGGATGAAATGGGTGTCGCAGACTTCCTTGCCCTTTTTACGGGAAGTGGAGCATACGAAGTGGTCTTGTCTGGTTCCAAAACTGGCGCTGGTGCAGTAGTACAATTTCTCACCGCAATCGGCACAACGGACGAGACCGGAGAACATATTGGTCTTGCCTGTTCTGGCGGGTCTGCGTTTGTTCTTGCGAAGCTCCTGCACACGGGCAAAGGTTTCTTCATCAATAATGGCTTCATGGGTGTTCTCGAAAATTTTCCATTGGTCGGGAGGGTTTTCGAGTTTCTTTTTGCTTCTGTACGACTGCTTGCGGGTCTTGAAGTTGACCATGTGACCAAGGTATTCCTGCTTTTCCAGTATGCCGGTGATGGTGCGTGGTGCCCAATCGTAAGGATTGTCCGGTGTCTTTGCAGGAGCATTTCGTCCCATCTTCATCCAATGAACTGTAGGACAATCCACCTTTGCTTCCTTCAGCTTTTTAGCGATTTGAGATGGACCGAAGCCCTCCATACACCATGCGAAGATTTGACGGACAATGGCTGCGGCTTCATCGTCCACAATCCAATGTCTCTTTGGATTGGCGGGGTCTTTCATGTAGCCGTATCTGGATGTGCAGGGGCTTGACCGGGAAATCGTCGAGGAACTGATTGACCACATCGAGATCGGGGAACGCTCCGTCATAGACGGCCAACGCCACCGGGACATTAAAATCTTTTACCGCTTCGTAGGTGTGGTATAATGGGAAAAAGAAAAGACCCGGCTGCATCCGCAGTCCGGGCATACACCTGACAACATTCTATGAAAACGGTTTGCGATTGAACCGTGTCGCTTTGTCGAAAAAGAGTGATTCAGCAGAACACCCTTCCCAAACAGCTTATGTTCTTCATGATGGCGCGGAAGGGGGTGATGTCGTTGGCAGTGGAGTCCACCCCGGTGTCGATGCCGTCCAGCAGGGAGATGTACCGCACCCGGTGCTCCGGGAAGTACCGCTCCCAGTAGTGGCCGGTCAGGATGTAGTCCCGGCCCAGCCGGGAGAGGTC
>JABLTQ010110239.1_pt1 | contig 35454 bp, 28 predicted proteins | sample 7160101 | NCBI WGS metagenome assembly JABLTQ01 (sample SAMN14651228, study PRJNA627086) | human gut metagenome | isolation source: feces | host: Homo sapiens
TCAATCAGACCCATGCGGGTACGCTCCGGCTGGTCGAAAGCTGCGCTCCCGACCACGCTGCGGGGTCTCTTGTCCGTGATGCCAAATACCAGCTTGCCGCCGCCATTGTTCGCCAAAGCGCAGCAGCACCTCGCCGCCTCTCCAAAGTCAAACCGATTTTTGGCTTCCTTGAATTGGACGTGTTCGCCCTCTTTGGCTTCCAGAAGCTCTTGAACAGTTTCTAAATATGGCATAGCGTGTCTCCTTCTTATACTTGCTGTGTTTTGCGTTTTTGGAATGCTATATCCCCCAAGTTATACTAAGCCTGAAAAAGGAGCAAATCGAATCCATTAAGCCAAGTATCTCGTCGTTAAAACGAGTAGCGTATTCGTTTGCCCGTTCATCAAACATTCCACTTTGATTGCTGACGTGTTCTTTCAGTAGATTTCCCCAGTTGAACATCTCTGCAAGAGTTAGAACAATGGCGTAGCAACTTTGCTCTTTGTTGTCAGAATAATCGCTCAATAGCGAAAGTAGAGATTCACAAATTGAACAATAGTCGGAATACACTGCAACTGTTGCAGAAGACAATGTTGGGTCAAGAGAGTTAAAGTGTTGCTTTTCATAAGTTACTTCTTCTAAAAACAGTTCCAGCTTAGCGATCTCTTTGCTAAATTTTCTTTGGAGAACATTCGCCATATCTACTGTCTTTGATTTTGCATCTTCAGAAAACTCAAATAGAGAGCAAATCTCAGAACTATACCCAGCATTATTCTCATCCCTAACTGGGATAGCAACATTGTGTCCTCTGTTATTCCTGGCTAAAGCGTTACTGGAATCTGAATAATAACGTACTCCGATGAATGTTGAGTTGCTTCTTAGCCACGCCATAAGCATTTGGGGGATAACATATTCTTCTGTGAAATCCCCATCGTTCTTTCGTGCAGTCACCGAACACATTGCAAGAAGCGGAAGTATGAAGAAGAGCTGCTCTGCAAAACACTTCATCTGGTCATCGCTTATATCGTTGCGCCTATATAATAGAGGAAGGTCATGCTTCACAAATAGCGGGTTTATATCAAGCCTCAAAAGTTTTTTCTTGTCCTCAGTAGCACCCTTCACTTTGTATTCTGCCAGTTGAAATATTCGGGGCATTTCACACTCATACCAGCATATTTCTACTGTGCTTGCCAAATAGCTACACGGCATACCTGGCGCACTAAATCTTCCCGTAGTTGCATACCGTCGTGAGGATAGTGGGATATGCAGCATTTCGAGGTAGCTACGAGTCTTATCGCCTTTCCTGATCCTGAAATAATGTCCTACTCCCTCATTTGTAAAGCCGTTTTGCATCCCAAAATCGACGGATAGGAGAGAACCCTGTACATCATTCATAGACTGATTGAAAAGTGTATAAGCATCCGCAAATTGACTGTTCAAATACCGCGTATGGCATTCCACAAGGCTATTAGCAAATGTCTTTATTCTTCTTTTCGTTTCATCGTCCAGAGACTCACAAGCATCAATATGAGTACAATAGTCATGAACCCATTCAGTCATTAGGGATGTGTAGCTCTGCTTTCTTCTTTGAAGAGGAAAGCGATATTCACCTATCCAAGAGAGTTCTTCATACCAAGTTATTTGTTTAGACATACTATACATCATCATACCAGCGGATTCCGCTTGAAATCCCACGAGGTTTCATAGGAATCCCAATCAATTTTTGCATGCTGGATGTTTTCCTTAACTCTTGACGTTATCAGTTCTTTTTTCTCCGGTATTTGCGGACTTGGCATTGTAGCCATGTTTCCAGGCTGAAATGAAATCGTAGGATTAAGAATTTGAGAAACAACTCTTGCGATCGTACCGCATAAAAATCCTAAGTTCGTATAGATAGACTCTTCATCTTCAAAGAAAACCATCGACCCTTTGTTATCAAACAAAAACCCATCCGGAACAAACCGAACGCCTAATGGTCCAGAAGTTATATAAGTCCATGTTAGTCCCTTTTTTGTAATGTAGCTTTCGTTATAGCTCCCTGACCGAACTTTTTTTGTTTTGGGATCAATATTATTTTTAATTGCAAGTCCATTGTTCTCCCAATTCACAACGTATTCATTATCCCCATACCATTTGCAAAAATCTCCGCCCTTTTGATAAGGAAACCACTTGGAATTAGACTTTTGTTTGATAGAAAACGTGCTAAGACTAATTTCAAACCACAAGCGCAAAAAACGTTCATTATCAGCAGTGGTCATTCCAGTAACTACTTTGGCTACATCTGATATATGTTTCTCCTCAAATACTTTATTAAACCTCTCGCTCACCCAATACGCCACCGGAGAACCGGGGATTTTTGAGAAGTTGGACTGTTTCGGATAATGATAATTTCTCTTATTGAAGAACTCCGTTTCCTTTTCATCTCTCCGCGAATAGCAATAGTCTACAAGGCGAATGCCAGTCATGGCATGGTCAGTGTGCGATTTCCGATTAACCCATGCAACAATCGGATTGTGACCGACCTTCCCCTCAAAGAGTTCTGTGCCGAAATCAACAAGTGATTCAAAATCATAGCCCGCAAGAACGAAACTACGCAATTTCTCAAAGCTGGACAAGAACATCCAAGATGTCGTTGTTATAAAAGACACAAAACCGTTCTTTTTGCACATATCTCGCAACGCGTGTTTGTACATCACCATTGAGAGATCAGCCTTTACATCCGGGTAATTTGCAATCACAAAATCATTGAGTTTTGTGCTGAATCTGGAACTGCCGAGATACGGCGGATTTGCTGATGTTAAGCAAAGACTAAAAAAATATGGGCTGTTCAAGCCCACATACGAAGGAGCGGCACCCAGTAAACAGGGCCCGCTCCCGCTTTTATTCTGATGTATTCTCCGGCTCGATCAACCGGGCAATCTCATCGGAGAAACGATAGATGATCTCCACCCTCATGCCGCTGTACACATTCACGTGATCGATAAAGAACAGGAGCATGTCATTGGTCAGCTCGTCAGCGGTCAGCGTCCGGCGAGCCATATCACAGGTCTCTGTCAATTCACGGTCCCTGCTTTGAGAAAGGGATAAATGCTCCTTTTCCAGCCGCTCTTTCTCGGCGCTGAGTCTGTCGTTCTCCGCGTTCAGCTTATCGCGTTCCATGAGGTATATATCCCTCTGAAGTCGCCCTTCGGCGTACCGCTCGTAAGCGCTGACCCGGCTGACGGAGATCTGCTTCATGCATTTCTCAATCTGTTCCAGCCGAAATCTGATGTTTTCCTCTGTGCCTTCACTGGCAGCTGCCACCGCATACAGGCGATCATCTACATCCACCAGCAGACGGAGCTTCTCAAGCAGGTCGTTCTTCACGATGCGCTCCAGATCAGCCTCAATGAATCGTTCGCCCACCGGGCAGGCGGTCTCTCTGTTGGATACAGACTTGAGGCAGGTGTAGTAAATCACCGGGGAGTGCTTCTGCCGCTGCATGGCGCGTCCGCAGGCTCCGCAGTGCACCAGGCTGCGCAGCAGATACTGATTGGGACTCCGATCATAGCCCTTGCGGATTTTACGGAACACCTTCTGCGCTTCTTCATATTCGCTTTCACTGATGATGGCTTCATGGCAGTCCGGGATGATCTGCCACTCGGACTCATCCGTCCATACCGTCCGTGGATTGTCCAGCCCCTTCCAGCGGCGCTGATTCATGACCATCACACCGGTATACTCCCGGCGCTTCAGAATCTCCCGCACATTGTTGGAAGTCCAGCAGGCTTCCTGAGAGGAAGTACGGAACTTTTTGCTCCCAGGATTCATTCGCATAAAATAGGCCGACGGCGTTTCCAGCTTATAATCGTTCAGAACAACGGCAATCTCTGCCGGCGTTTTTCCTTCCAGTGCAAGGTCAAAGATTTTACGCACCACAGGCGCGGTATCCGGATTGGGAATGATCTTCCGCTTCACATCCGGGTCTTTCATGTATCCGTATGGGGCTTGAGACGCCACAAACTCGCCCTTGCTCTTTCTGGTGCTCATGACGGTTTTGATCTTCTGGGACAGGTCGCGGCTGTAATAGGAGTAGACGATGTACTTCATGACCACTTCCATGCCAGCCGTGGAGCCCTTGTAATCATCGCTGTCATACCCGTCGTTGACAGCAATGAAGCGAACGCCCAGGAACGGAAAGATACGTTCCAGATAATCGCCGATCTCCACATAGTCACGGAAAAAGCGGCTGAAATCCTTGCAGATGACCACGTTTGCCTCGCCGTTTTTCAGGCTTTCAATCATCCGCTCAAAGGATGGACGATGTCCGTTTGTGCCGGAGTAGCCGTCATCGATGAACTCAACCACTTCATAGCCGTCAAACTCCCGGCGGGCGCGGATAAAGCGATACAGCAGTGTGCGCTGATTGGCGATACTCTCGCTCTCGGTCTTGAATTTCAGGTCATCGTCTGCATCGGACAAGCGAATATACAAATACAATTTCTTCACTGGGGTTCACCTCCTTCCATTTCGTGATAAACAGCTTCCAGTACATCCCGTTCCTCTTGAAAACGGAATATGATCTCCAGCCGGTGCTGGGCATAACCGATTTTATATACGTTGATGTGATCAATCATCGCCTGGGCAATTTCCGGCGTCAGCTTCCGCGCCTTGCGGATATTCCGGATGTTCACAAGCCACTTGTTCTCATCAGAAAGCATCCGGTTCAGCCTGGTCAGCTCCACCGACAGCTGATTGAGCCGAGAGCTCTGCTCCTGATACGCTGCATCAAAACGGGTTTTCAGCTCGATATAGTCTCCGGCAGAGAGGATACCGTCCACATAGTCATTGTAGAGTTGCTCCCGCTTTTTCTGATAACCAGACAGCTTTTCACTAACTTCCAGCATTTCCTGTTGGAGATCGGTCTGCCTTTGTGTCTGAATGCCGCTGTCTTTCAACCGCCCGGCAACTTTCTCAAAATCCGCGAACAGGGCAAACTGTGTTTGGATCGCGTTCCAGACAATCGGTGCGAGCTTTTTCTCCGAGATGCCGACGGCAACATCGCAGCGGCCATACTGCTTGTTCCGGCAGTTGTACCGGCCTTCCTTTTTCTCTCCGTGACGGCTGTAACCAAGATTGGAGCCGCAGTGCCCGCACCGGACGATTCCGGTTCTGAAGATCTGCGGATGCTTTTCGCGGTAATTCCGGCTGGCTTCCAGTTTGGCCTCATTCTCGCGGCGGCCTGCCTCCAGAATTTCTCTGACCTGATAGAAGTCGCCCCGGCTGACCAGCGCTTCGTGCATATCCGGCAGAATACGCCACTTACTCTCATCCGGTTCATAGTGATAATCCGGCTGTTCCAGATAAAGCGCCGTCGGCATCCGCCCAAAGACAAGATCGCCCATATAGGTCGGATTCATCAGTATCTGCTTGATGACCTGCTGTGTCCAGAGACAATCGGAATAACATGCCCGCCTGGTCTGTCCGCGCAGATAGCGGAGCTTTCCTGGCGAGGGAATACCTTCTTCATTCAGCTGGCGCATGATAGGGCGCGCTCCGGTGCCGCTGAGAAACTGTGCGTAGATTCTCTTGACAATGGGTGCGGTCTCCGGATCGGGTTCAAACCGGTACTCCTGTGTGGTCGATTTCCGGTATCCGTAGGGAATCATGCTGGGAATGTGTTCGCCGGCCAGCTGTTTGGCATGAACCGCCAGCGACACCTTCTTGGACTGGTCTCTGGAATAGAAGCTGTTGATCAGATTTTTCAGCGGAATCAGCAGGCTGCTGGCTGAGCCGTCCGTTTCAAAGCTGTCATAGCGGTCAACCACTGAAATGAACCTAACGCCCATGGCCGGGAAGATGTTCTCCAGCAGGTTGCCTGCCTCGATATAATCACGGGAGAAGCGGCTGAAATCCTTGATGACCAGCGCCTTGATTTTTCCCTCCCGAATGTCGGAGAGCAGTCTCTGAAACTCCGGACGGTTCGTGTTGGTTCCGGTCCAGCCGTTATCCACATAGGTATCTGCCAGATGAAGGTACGGGCGCTCCGATACATAATCCCGGCAGATTTCAATCTGTCCCTCGATGGAATCGCCGTCGTCGTTCTTTTTGCTGTTTTCAACCGAGAGTCGGGCGTAGATGGCCGTCTCCCAGACGGACGGCAGCATGGCGCTGACCGGTTCCTGCGCCTGCTCCGGCTGTAAATACTGTCTTTTCTTTCTTGCCATTATGCGTTCCTCCTCTCAGGTATTGCTACACCTTCCTCAGCCGGAAGGACATCCTCGAAGCGTTCTATATACTGCAATGCATTTTCCAGCTCATCTCTGTAACGGAAGCATACCTCGATGCGCTTGCCGTCGTAGATCAGGATTTTCTCAATCAGGTGAACGATGCACTCCCTGTCCAGCTCCGTCAGGTGCCGGTACTTCTTGAACTGTTCAATCCACTCGATGTTCCCGGAGCTGTTCTCCATGGCCTGACTGCGCTCATCCTTCAACTTTCCGAGCTGGCGCTGCCTGTCCGCAATTCTGCGGTCATAGCCTGCATGGAATTCCTTGTATTCCTCGCGGCTGATTACGCCGTCCGCCATATCCGAATACAGGTTGATTTTCAAATCCTGATACCGCTTGATTTCATTTTCCAGTGCCGTCATCTGGGCGTCATAGTTGATGATGCGCCTCTCCTGCTCCGGCAGCGATGCAATGTAATCCAGCACCTGTTCCACCTGGGCAATCAGCTCAATATGGTCGTTGACCACCCGGAGAACGATGGATTTCAGCTTGTCCTCGCTGAATGTATGCGGAGAACAGCCCTTGCCCGCTTTGTTGGTGGAGCAGACCAGGTAATGATACCTTTTCCCGCCGCTGGGGACCGTCTTTCGCACCATGGTATGTTTGCAGTCGCCGCAGAACACGAAGCCGGAGAACAGATGAACCTTTTCCTGCTTCGGCGCTGTACGGACGTCCCGCAGCATCAGATTCTGAACGGTATCAAAATCCGAGCGGCAGATAATGGGCTCATGGTTGTTCTCAATGACGATCCACTCATCCCGGTCATACTCCACGCGCTTCTTGATTTTGTGGTTCGGAGTGCCGGATTTGTGCTGGATCAGCGTTCCGATATAGATTTCATTGGACAGGATTCGCTTCACCAGCATGGGGCTCCACTCTGCCTGTTCGTTGCTGCGGAATCCGCAGGAGTAGTTGAAGCCCTGCGCCTGCTTGTATTCCATAGGACTCAGGACGCCCATGCTGTTGAGCCGGTCGGCAATGGCGGAATTGCACAGCCCCTGTATGCGGAGCCGGAAGATCAGCTCCACCGTGCGGGCAGCCTCCTCATCCACCACCAGCCTGTTTCTGTTTGCTTCATCCTTCCGGTAGCCATAGGGTGCAAAGGCTCCGATGAAGTCGCCCATCTTGCGCTTGATGTCCAGCTGAGAACGAATCTTGACGGATATGTCGCGGCAGTAGGCGTCATTGATCAGATTCTTGAACGGCACAATCAGCGCATCGGACTGCGCCTTTTCGCCGCAGGAATCATAGTTGTCATTGATGGCAATGAACCGCACGCCCATGAACGGGAAAATCTTTTCCAGATACCGTCCTGCATCGATGTAGTTTCTGGCAAACCGGCTGAGGTCTTTGCAGATCACACAGTCGATTTTCTTGGCCTTGATATCCTCCATCATCTGCCTGAAGCCCGGACGTTCAAAGTTGACGCCGGAATAACCGTCATCCGCATATTCCTTAACGATCACAAATTCCGGATGCCTGCGCACATAGTCCCGGATAATTTCCTTCTGGCTCGTTATGGAATTGCTCTCCGCCTTGTCGCCGTCATCGCGGGACAGGCGGGTATATTCTGCTGCGTTCCAGATTCTGTCTGGCATTTTAATCACCTCCGCTATCATTGTATTGAAATCATCCGGGACAGTCGATGATGTCGATATTTGTTTCATCCCTTGCTGACCTGACTGCGGGCATAGCCTTCCAGCCGGTCATCAATCGTTTCACGGGTGTTCATAAACCCGATCTTGACGACAACGCCGTCGTCAACGTAGCAGTAGGGATTGCCGATCTGCTTCAGGTAGGACGCAATGCGTTTTTCTCTCGGCTGACGGCTGTCGATGTGCACATCCCGGCGGTCATGAAGCGTTGCCGGGTCAACCGTCCGAATGTCCACTTTTCTCATTTCATCCAGTGTCATGGTCTGCTCCTTTCCGCACTCGTTCTGAGTGCCTGCATATTACAAATAAATCGCCAGGCTCACCGCAAGGCACTTACAGAATTCCGGGCTGTACAGAATGTTGCTGTCCACCCGTCCCATGTATCTGATGATCCGGCTCTTATCCAGCGTTTTCAGCTGTTCCAGAATCACCATGGAAGGCCGGCTCAGTCCGCGTACCTGTTCCAGCAGGAAATGTGTCGGCTGATTCGGCTTTTTTTCAATGTTGGAGGTGAGCGGCGCGGCAATCAGCGTGGGGCTGAAGAAGTTGCCCGTGTTGTTCTGAAGAATCAATACCGGGCGGATACCGCCGATCTCTGCGCCCACGACCGGATCGAGGTTCGCCAGATAGACGTCTCCGCGCCGGTACTCCCAGTTTTTCCGCAATGGCTTCACCTCCCAAACCTCAAATTCTATATACTGCCTCCCATTCGTCCACGACCCCCCGGAGGCGGGGAACTCACCAGGCGGCAGTCTGCGAAGCTGCCTCATAGGAATCTAACCTCCCCGCCTTCATTGTGGCCGGGCCGCGAATTACGGAAGTATCATTATCCCTTGTGCGTTTCATCGCCTTATCCGTTGCAGCCGGATATTTCTGATTGGTCCGGAATCGCTCACCGCCTTGCTTTCCGTAATCACCCGGATCGGGCAGGCGTGTCATGGCGCACCATCATGCAGCTGGAGAATCTCCCGCACAGGAACGTACCTGATGAATGTGTATGAAATTTTCAAGGTTCAGCAAGCAGAGCGTGAATCGTTTTTATCAGACAGACCCATTTGCTCCTCTCACCCTTTAGCCGGTGGGAAGGCTTGTTTTCGGACAGGCTCAAAGAGATTTTTTGATTTTTTCTTTCAGGCGAGTCCAGCGCCGGTGCGCGGTGTTTTCGGATAACCCGATCTCCAGAGAAATCTCAGAAAATGATTTTCCCTGAGATCTTCTCAGCGCAATCAGAACGGTGATCGGATCGGTTTCAGAAAGCAGGCTGAACAGCGCGGGGCTGTCGATGCCGTCCAGAAAATCCGAAACAGTTTTCACGTCCGGCTTCTCCTCATCTGCCGCTAGCTGTTCGAGATAATCGCCGCCATCCGCATGATGTTCGTAATACCGCCGGTCGGAATTGAAAACTTCCCAATCGTAGGTACGGAGCTGCGCAATCCTGTCCTCGCTGACGCCAAGCTCGCGCAGCTGTTTTTCTTCGGCCTCTTTCCAGAGCCGCCATTTTCTTTCTTCACTGGCCTTGTTGTATGCCATTGTCTTATCCTCCGAATTTCTGAATTTTGTTTGGAATTCAGAAACCGGAGGAGGAGAACGGCAGCGCGTTCTGCGCTTTTTGGGCAAAAAAACAGAGAGGTCTTTGTCTGCCGGAACAAAAGCCTCTCTATAATGAAATTGTGCCGGAGACATAAGAAACCCCCGTAAGTTGTCGTTTAGCTTTTGCGCTAAAAGGCTAACTTACGGGGGTTCCTCGGCTGTGCAGCTGAAGTGTCACGGCTGTTCGTTCTATTCTATTTTATCGTTGATTTGTGCGCCCTCTGTGTTTTGGGAAAAATAGGGTGTTTTCTCTGTGCGCCGGATGTGTTACACGCCGAACAGCTCCTCATAGCGAATCATGCTGTTCTTTTTCAGATGCTCTGTCACCACATCGATTTCCTCCTGTGTCATATCGTCTTTGAGACGGAAGTATTCCTTCTTCGCCATATCGGCTCCGGACAGACTGTATGTTGCCATGATGAGCCAGTAACAGATAAGGCCGTTGCCGGGGAACAGTTCATGCGCCCTGGCGGCGTACTCCATGACGCCCACATAGTCTTTCTGCTTTGCAAGCTCGCGCATCAGGGCATCTGCGGCCTTGATATAGCGAACCTCATACTGGCTGACAATATCATTCAGCCACAGCTGGTCTCTGCCGCACATGAAAACCGGGCCTTTGTAAAGCTCTACCGCCTTGCGAAGCTCCTCAATTCTTTCGGCGTTTCCGGATGCCGCCTCGGCTGCCTTCAGGTGCAGATCAAACTGTTCGATGTCGGTCGTAATCTTCAGATTCGGATTTCTCCTGTACCCGCTGCCTTCGCGGATAATCAGTCTTGCGGATTGTCCTGTGCGCTTTGCGTACATATTGGAAAACCGGTATATGCTGCCGCGGATCGCATTTGTATTTCCGTCAAAATCTTCGCCGGGGGTCAGGTGCTCAAAGATTTCTCTCGGTGAATGGGCACGTTCCGGCTTCAGCAACAGATAGGCAACAAGCTGAATGGTTTTCGGTGCATTGATAATCTGCTCGGTCAGCGTACCGCCTGCCGTGCGGATTTCCAGGTCGCGGAAGAAACTGATATATACATCATAAGACTGTTCTATCGGGTTCATGGCCTCGATGATTTTCTCGCGTTCCATGGTATTCTGCTGAGCAAGCGCACGATGGAGAACATAGGCAAAGATGAACAGCGCTTCCGGATGGTTGAGATACCTTGACGGATTGCGTATGACAAGAAAGCCGGTCGGTGACGGAGAGAAAGGAGAAGCGATGATTGACCTTGCGTCCAGCCGCTCATACAATGCGTATTCGACCGGACAGGATTTTCTTATTTCGCTTGTATTTGTCAGCACAATGGGAGAAGCGCTTTTCATGGCTTCAAGCCACCGAGGCATAACCTCGGCATCTTCAAGCCCGCTCAGCCTTTCAAGAGTCCTATCATTTGCACCTCCTGACCGGAACCAGCATACCGGTCTCCACAGGCAAGTATCCATATCGATATCCATAACGCCTGACCAATCACCGCCGTAAAAATCACAGACTGTTTTCAGCGTGAGATCGCTAATCTCCTTCGGGTCATCGGTTTCATGCAGTGTACTTTCAAGAACCGTCTCAACAAGATTTTTTTCAACGCAGTATCTTAAATATTCATCATCATATTGTTCCAATTCCTTCGGAAGGCGACGTCGATGCCTGTCGAGTTGCTTGAAGAAGCCTGCCATTTTGTTTCACTCCTTTCAGCGCTTAAAACGGGCACATACAAAAACAACACAGTCCACCAGTATGGTACTGGCAGTCTGTGCTGCAATGATTCTATATCAGCTATCCCAAGGATGAGGTCAGGTGTTCTGTTTCAAAAGGTTATCGAATTGTGTCGGTGCGCTCAGCAATGTTGCAGGCTCTATTTCCAACGCATCGGCGATGTTATAGAACACCTCAAGCGAAAAGGATTTGGCTATACCCGCAGCCTCGATTGAACTGATAAGAGAACGACTGACTGACGCACGTTCTGCCAGCTGCTCCTGGGACAGGCCGCGATACTTTCTGAACGTAGAAATGGTTATGCCCAGCTGAATGAGTCTGTCCCGATTCTTGAGGCTCATTTCCTTGTCCATGTTCACGCACCTGCCTTTCTACTTATCCTGTATATATATTTTACCGCGAATAGGCGTATTTTTCTGTATCTGTACATGAGCGTATGCTCACAATTAATAACATACGACTTTAGTCGTACACTATTTATTTCTAAATTACGCATTTTATCATCCTCTAAGTCAATTTGCATACAGTATTGATAACTTCAGCAATGACCGGAGGAGACCGGCAGGGGACATTATTAAATTGCATGAAGCGTGCGTTTGGTATCAGGCTGCAGGTATGCAGGCAAAAAAATAGCACAGCCACCGTAGCAGTGACTGTGCAGGGGAAATCCTTTGAATGTATCAGGTGTGTGGAATTGTGATTTTTTCGATTTCTGTTTTGCTGCCATCAACGGTCATCATGGCGAATGTGATCTCCTGATCGAACCGGCGCTTGCCGCAGCTTCCCGGATTCAGCCAGAGGACGCCATCCACCATTTGCTCGGCGTATTTATGAGAATGACCGTAGATCACCACATCAGCGTCGTGCAAGTCTTTGGGTACAAATTTCTTGTTATGAACCACAAAGAATCTGCATTTCTCAATCTGAAAGGTTAGGCTTTCCGGTATGTTCTCTGCCCATTCTTTATCGTTATTGCCGCGAACGACGTAGACCGGCGCGATTTCCTTCAGGCGGTCAATGATTTCCGGTTTGTTGATGTCGCCGCCGTGAATAATGGCATCGCAGCCGGCGATTCTGTCCAGTACTTCCGGGCGAAGCAGGCCATGCGTGTCCGAAAGAACTGCAATTTTTGTTGCCATCAGCTCAACCTCCCGGCAATCAATTCTTACCCTGCCACCAGATAAATCTGCTTGTCATCAAAACAGATTTCAGCAGTGTGATTGTAAATCAGAATCATATCCCGCATTTTCTCTGTAAATACGCCGGTTCCGGGATTGCTGATTTCCGCAAATGCTTTTACAACATTCCGCTCCATGCCGACAGCATTGTTTTTCAGTCGCTCGCCGCTGTCCTGCAGGAATTCATCGACCTGTCCGTCCTTGATTTTCGGAATACTGCCAATTAATTTTCCCACGGCATTGCTGGCATTTCCGATTCCCTTCAATAGATTTGCCTCAAGTGCAGAGTTGCCCAGCCTTTCCAGGTATTCAGAGCACTTGCCATACAAATCTCGGTATGTCATGGAGAGTGATTCGATTTCCTCTTTTATCCCAGTGATATACTCTTCCTTGAAGTTGCCACTCAACATGATTTCCAGCAGGGAAGCCAGCGAGAATGTGTACAGTGAGAGCCGGTAATACTTGAATTTCTTCAACAGGTCTTTCAGCGTAGATTTCACCTTCATTTGTGCCACAACCAGTTGTCTGGAATTCAGCACTTCCGTGACCTGTTTCTGAAAGGACAGCATATTTTTCCGAGCAGTTCTCTGCAAATCCAGAACCATCTTGTGATTGCTCTGAAGATAATGCTCATTGTCCCAGTTATATTTGTATTTACTGATCATGCTGATCAGCGTCTCGACATCAGCTTCAATCTCTGATTCTTTCTCAACCTCAAGAAATGTGAAAATCTGCTTCTGCATTTCTGCAATGCTGTCAAGTTTCTGTTCAATGGAGAACAGCGCAATCGCCATCAGCATTGTGGCAGGGTCAATCGGCACCGTGGCTGTGCGTGTTGCAGTTAACGGTCCCGCAGACTGGAGCTGCGCGAATTTGGATGTACCGTCGGCGCATTTGAACGCACCCCAGAAGTTTCCGTTCCGTGCAACCTTCAGTGCATCCCCAACCCCGGCGTTTGCGAGACGATATAGCCCCTGTGCATTCACCGTTGTCGTCTGCGTCACGGTATGCAGCGCCGGGATCAGCGAAGATACACCAGCCCCTAATGTAGCAAGCTGTGCGATGGGCATACTGAATGTAACCTTCTCCGCAAGCTCCGAACGGGCGTCCATCAGAATATCATTCGTGGCTTCGATAATATCTGCTTGATGTGGGATGACTCCATGTCCTTCCGGATGGGTTTCCATGTCATCTATTCTCGTAATTTTTCCCATAGTGTGATCCTCCGAGTATGTTTTGTTGAGCCGAGAACTTTCGTCTCATAACGGTGCATGTATTTTTCGCGAGCCTGCTATAAAGATGCCTGCTGTTTTCCGGTACGCTTCGGGTCTTTTCTCCGAGAGCTTGTCAGCTGATAGCTGAACTCGATCAGTTCTTTTATCTCATCATCAGCCACAGGCCCACACAGCAGTATTGAAACCCATTTCTCTTTGTTCATATGGTATGCCGGATAGAATCCCGGCTGCATCCGGAGCATACCAATGATGGTCGGGTCACATTTCACATTCAGGACATCAACCACACCGGTTCCGTCCATACCCAGCTTAGACCGATCCACTTCAACAATGACGCCATACCATTTGTTGTTATTTGTGTGGCGCAGGACAGCATTCCAGTCGTTCCACGGATAATCCGGTTCCGTACCGTAATGCTGCCTGCACCAGTCGAATACTTCTTGTCTGTTCATACAATCACCATATCATGGAGATCATCTCAGTACTTTGTTGAGCAGTTCCTGATAGCTATCAACATGATCGTATGTAACAGCTCCATTTGACAGCTTGGAAAAGAGCTTTTTGGCACAGTCGATCTTTGCTTTTTCAATCGGACGCAGATTCAGGCTCTCCATTGTGCCCTTGGTTTCTGCCACAAAGTAGATATGCTTGACCATTCCTTCGTGGAACACAATGGCCCAGTCTGGTGAATAGTGGCCAACGGGAGTCGGAATATAGAACCCTTTGGGAAGCTTTGCATAGATGAAAACTTCCTCAGCTCCATCCAGATTCTCCGCAAATCTACGCTCAACACTCTTTTCTGCTAAACCATCCGTGAATACATAATCCTGAATGGCTTTCTGCGCGCGATATGCCTTGTCCATCGTCAAAGAGGATTTTTCGGCAGTGAAAATGCTGCTGTCATAGCTACCTTCAATCGTGTCATAGGTAATGTGCTCTACGATCATGGTGGCTTTCTGCTCTCTAATCAGACGGATCACCTTGGTGATAAATTCCTCCGGATTGTTTCGATACATTGCAAACGTATCCGGACGAATTCCCTGCAAAATTTTTGCCACTGTGCGCCGTGTCAAGACGGTTCCTTCTGCAATTTTCCCGATCAGGTCATAGGTCACCTGACTGGTATGCGCGTGCTTCAGCGTAGATGTTTTGCTCTTGGCATCATTGAAACTTGATCCTTCTCGTACCATATCGGCACTAAGAACAGCCTTCTGCTCTGCAAAAGTAACGGTATATTGCAGCTGACTCACATAGAGTTCACTGTCGATATGGGCGATCGCCTTGGCAATCAGCTCATCAGAATCGAAGTCCACGGTATAAGCATATTTATGATTGATTGTCTTCCAAAGCCGTTGGAATTCTTCTTTTTCAAAGCGTTCATTCAGCGGATTGTCCAGAACTTTGGGCTTATTGCCATCCTCAAACATCTTCTTAAGAAGCGTATCATCATAAATAGCCTGAACCAGAGCATGAACGCCATCTTCAATCGGCTTCAGCACTTCCGGCACAGGAGCAAGCGTATTGTTTTGAACATCATCCCGATAATCCTGCGTTACACGATCTTCCTCATCCACATAATTATTGCGAACAAGGTACTGATAAATTGCGCGCGCCTGCCGGTCATCCACTTTAATCGGCTTACCGTCGATCTTAATGGATTTCCCGGAGAAATATTCAATTGTCGCCTTTGTCGGACGATCATACAGCACATCTCTGATCTGCTTCTGCAGATCAGCAACAAACGGTGCATAGCTTTCGCTTGCAATGACGGTGAGCACATTGATCTCGTGGACTTTATCGCCCAGTGTTTCCGCATCCATGCGATTGCCTGCCTGATTGACGCACAGGCGCAGGCCGCGGCCAACCTCTTGCCGCTTCTGTGTGGTGCTGTCGCTGTGCTTCAGGGTACAAATCTGGAACACATTCGGATTGTCCCAGCCTTCCCGCAGGGCGGAATGGGAGAATATAAACCGCGTCGGTTCTTCAAAGGACAGCAGCCGTTCCTTGTTTTTCAGAATCAGATCGTAGGCAGAAATATCATCGGACATATCCGTGCCGCGCTTCACCGAGCTGTCCACGCTGCGTCCGGTCTTTTTATCAATACTGAAGTAGCCCCGATGTACCTCATGCACATCAACTGCATCAAGGTATTTCATATAGTCCGCATCCAGAAAGTTGCGATACTCGTTCAGCACAGAGATGTACTCCTGCTCGAAGATTCTTCCATATTCGCCAAGTTGTTCATTCCCATCTTCGTCATACTGGCGGTATTTCGCCACTTCATCAATGAAAAACAGGGAAAGCGTTTTGATTCCCAGCTTGAACAGTTCCTGCTCCTTCTGAAAGTGGGAAATAATCGTCTCACGGATTTGTACCCGCCTCATATCCATTTCGGATACGTCTCCGGTTACATCACCTTTGCGCAGTTCATCACCGTTCGTAAAGGTCACAATGCCGGTAAATGGATCGATTTCAGAGATGACAACCCCTTTGTACTGCTCCATTTCACCGGAGACATAATAAAGATTGTCTCCTACGCTCAGCGTGCGAAACTCCCGCTTATTGCCGTTCTTGTGTGCGATCTCCATCTCCAACCGTGCCATTGGCGGGTTCTTTGAACTTAGAACAATGTTTTCCAGATAAAGATATTGATCCGTACCACGAAGGTTTTTGACTTCAAAGCCCTTGACCTCGATTTTCTTGACCAGGCGTTTGTTGTAAGCATCCAGCGCATCCAGCACATAGACCAGATTGTGCTGTTTGGCATGGGTGGCTGAGTAGTTCAGCGTGAAAAGTGGATTAAACCGTTTCAACGCTTTCTGTGTGGTAGAATCTTCTTTGCCCATTTTCTGCGGCTCGTCCAGAATCAGAATAGGCCGGTTGGCGGCAATGACGTCAATGGGGCGTCTGGAGCCAAATTCGTCACGCTTGGTATAAATGATACGCGCAGCGGCATCTCCCTTGCGGCCTTCCACATTTTTCTCCTCGTTCATGGAGGCAGCAAACGCCTGGGTATTGATAATCATCACATTGATACCGGAATTGCTGGAGAAAGCGTCCAGCTGATTCAGGTTGCTGCTGTTGTATACGAAAAACCGGGCTTTCTTGCCATAGTGCTCCATAAAGTGGTCAGCCGTAATCTCAAAGGACTTCTTGACGCCCTCGCGGATGGCAATGCTGGGCACAACCACAATAAACTTGCTCCAGCCGTACCGTCTGTTCAGCTCGAACATGGTTTTGATATATACATATGTTTTGCCGGTGCCGGTTTCCATCTCCACATCCAGCGAGACCCGGCCGAGGGGAGCTACCAATGCGTCGGACTGATGAATATTGCTTTCCTGCTGCAAACCGCGGATGTTCTGAAGCAGCTGGTCGTCGGTCAGCTGAAGTGCTTCATTCTTGTATCCGATTTCGGACATCAGATCCTCAATCTCAAGCTGCGTATCATCTTCCAATCCCGGTAAAAGCCTCATTTGTCCGCTCATATTGGAGAGCGTTCCTATGTCTCGCATATAGGAAGTGCTGGCGGTATAAGGTTGTCCCTGAAATACCCGCACGACAGCATCAACAGCATCAGTCTGATACTGCTGTATCTTAAATGTAAATTTCATTACAACACCTTCCTTACGGTGTCCGGACTATAGGTCTCAAAAATCTGGTCGAAGTTGGTGGCCACGCTGTCACTTGCCATGGAGCTGTCACGGAACACGGCGTAGTAGGGTTTCATCTGGGCGATGGCCTTGACAGTTTCGTCCGTCACATCGTGGTCAAAGCAGGCCAGCAGGAAGCCGTCAGCCACATTGAACACTTTTTTGCCATCGATCTCCTTTACCTCAATGGGACTGGACAGCAGAACGCCCAGATCCAGCATGACCTGGAACAGCAGGTCTTCCGGGGTGCGGTCAGGCTTCACATTGTCCACCATGGAGAACAGATCCTGCTGCGTTACCGCATCAGGCGTATAGTACACCTGCTGCATATTGCTTTCGTCCAGCCGCAGGCAGCGGAATCCGATGTCAAAGTCGGCAGAAGCGGTCAGACCGGCATCTTCTTTGATTTTGCGCCCGGCACGGCGAATGCGCTCCTTGCCGATTTCGCAGATATTCTTATAACCTGCTTTTGCAGCATCACTTTCAATATCAGTTTCCTCCGGCAACTGAACCATAATAAAATGCCTATGTCCATTATCTTCTGCATTCAGCTGTAACATTGCGTGCGCTGTTGTTGCAGAACCGGAGAAAAAATCTAAAACGAGTGAATCCTCATGTGTTCCAATCTGGATAATCTTTTTTAGTAACCTGACAGGCTTTGGATAATCAAAAAAGGCGTGTCCATCAAATAAATTCTTTACTTCTTGTGTTGCTTCTTGAGAATGTCCAACTTCTGAGTTTGGCCACCAAGTCCATACATTTTTTCCTTCTCGCTCTGAAAGATAAGTTTTCCTTCGGGGAATTCCCATCCCATCTTTACCAAACCACATTCGTCCTTCTTCACATTGCTTTAAGAACTCACTTTCAATATTTTTCCAACATCTACCTTCTGGGGGCGTATATTTTGCGCCACCCGGTGTTGTGATCTCATACATCTGATTCGGTCTATAGCCCTGAGCTGTAAAATCACTTGAAGCCCAAGGACCGCGTGGATCATTATCAGGATTGCTGTAGTTGCCTGCATCTTTTTCTGTTAATCGAACCTTATTTATAGCAGATCCAATATTATTTCTATTCTTAGCATAAAGTACAATATAATCATGCGCAGTGCTAACCAGTTTTCTCATATCAGGTGAAGTCCTTCTCTGCCAAATAAACTGTCCGATAAAGTTCTCCATACCAAAAATTTCATCGCAGAGTTTACGAAGATTCTCCTGCTCATTATCATCAATACTAATGAAGATAACCCCATCATCAGCCAGCAAATTCTTTGCCAGCTTCAGCCGCGGATAGATCATATTCAGCCAATCCGTATGAAACCGTCCATTGCTTTCCGTGTTGGTCACCATGCGGTTGCCCGCTTCATCGTACTGCCCGCTGTTCCCCATATAATCCGCAGCGGACTGTGCAAAATCATCCTCGTAGACAAAGTCATTGCCGGTGTTGTAGGGCGGGTCGATATAGATCATCTTGACCTTGCCCAGATAGGTCTCCTGCAGGAGCTTCAGGACTTCCAGATTATCGCCCTCGATATAAAGGTTTTCACTGTCAAAGCCGCCGGGCGTGCCGTCCCTACCCACGCTGTCCGCCACAACAGGGCGCAGCGTGGCCGTGATGGGAGCGTTGGCCGCCAGCATCGCCTTCTTCTTGTCCGGCCAGGTAAACTGATACCGTTCCTCCCGGCCTTCCACGATGCAGTCGGAAAGCTCCTGCCGCAGCACATCAAAATCAATGGCCCTCTCCACCTTGCCATCCCGCATGACCTCGGTAACGGCATTGGGGAACAGGTTGCCAATCAGTTCTATATTTCTAGCCACACCATCAAGGCTGTGCATTTTCAGTTTGTCCATTTGTGGTTCCTCCTTATTAGCCGAACCGATTTGCTACAGTTTTCGCATGAGCTATATTATATGCATTCTCAAAGTCAGCAAAGAATTTTATCAATTCACCGACATTCCTGTAGTCACTGTAATAGTAATCCAACATGTGTGATTTATCTATGAATTGCCAGATTTCACTATTCTCAGCATCAGGCTGATATGGTTTGAAGATCGTCTTCAAATCATCGTTATCAAACTCTGTCGGTAGCCCAGAAAATATATTGCGAATCTTTGTTGCTGTATAAAGAGCGGTTTCTTCGCTATCATCGAGCGTCCTCCAAAATACAGAATGGTCGTTTTCATGATTCGCGAGCTGGTAGATTATTCCATAAAGATACGATTCCGGCGCAAAGTGTTCTGGCAAAAAACAGGTATTAACAGGATGATTTCGGTCATTTTTTCCTGTTGAATCATATTTCTCGTCCAGATAATCCCTAATCCTTGGTTTTTGTGCAGGATCCTTATAACGTGCATCGCCATCAAGCAAGAAAAGAACCCTCTGAAAGTACATTTGATCTTGAACAGACATCGTTAATAATGTTTCGCACCCCAAATGCATAACGATTTCTTGAAGATCAGGAAGTATTCCGCTAAAGCGTTCCAATCGTTCTAATTCGGCTTGAAGCTTGCCAGAATTGGTCACTTCATCAATGCCTCTTAGGCCATTTCCACTTTTAAGTGCTATACACTGATACCGTAGAGAAGATACCAACATATGAAACACATGCTGTCCTACTTCGTCTTCAAAGTATATTTTCGTTTTAGGAAAATCGAAAGTTGTTCGCCCAAGCAAATCCGCCTTCAGCATTTCATATGTATTGTGCTTTGTTATCATCGGAGCAGATGGATTCTTCAAGTACACAACAGAATAGTCTTCGGGGTTTCGGCTTTGCTTTTTTAGCAGCTCTTTGAGTATAGTCAAGGAGTGTGTGCTGACTACGAACTGAATATCTAACTCATCTGCCAACTTGTCCAACAACGACAGCAAGTGGAGTTGGGTATCTGGATGAAGAGATACCTCGACCTCGTCAATACACAGTATGGCTCCCGCATAGTCTTCTTGTTTGGAAAGCAGGTAAATATCAACTAATGCGCTAATAATATTACCAATATTGTCTTGCCCAACAGACTGTGACAGGGTAGGCGTGCGCTCCATATCCATATGCAAAGAAGAACGAGAGCTGGTTTTCTTCTCAATAATGCTTAAAGACGCGTCTCTCTTAATCGAGCCGGGAATAACTGCATTATACCATTCTCTAAACTTTGCATCTGCCTCGTTTTGATAAAGCCTATTTGTCTTCTTAATTTCCTTAATTGTAACAGTTTCTCTTCTTTCGCCAAGGGGATATAGTCTTGAAATACTCAGATAAATCGTAGGTATGGGTACTCGTGCAGCACCACCAACGCCGAAAGTATCTTTTGCCATTCTCTCTGCTTCTTTAGAACCAATACCTGTCATATCTCTGTTAGAGGTTCGTGGAATAATGCGAATGCCTCTATTGGTTGCAGTGTCATCCTTAAACGACAGCCTCTTTAAGACAGTTCCTTCCTTGCCATCTTCTTTATACGTAAGAAATAGCTTGTATTCTGTAAAGTCCTCTGTCGATTCTACATTGAAGAAATCAGAGAATTCCGGCTGGAAATTACTGCCGAGCTCCCCTTTTTTGCTTAAGCCTGACCCAGAAGCAATCAAAGAAGCAATATTGGATTTTCCAACGCCATTTTGACCACTAATTGCAGTGATTTTTCGGCCAACATCAAACTGAACATCATGAAAACTTCGGAAATACTCAATCTCCATTTTTGCCAGCTTAAGCCCCATGATTTACACCTCGCATTCATTTACGTCGAAAAGCATGGTTTTAACTCTACTTTTCTTAAGCTCTTGTTCTGTCGGAATCATTTCTACATTTGGGAAGATCACAATTTCATTAACGGTTCTCTTTGTTGCTGCAGAATAATTCCACTGCATACGCCGACATATATGTCCACTGTACAGGTCAAGGATTTCTGGGCAATCATCATATGTAATGACCCAGTCTATGTCTCGCAATTGCTCAATTTCTGACCTTATCCTGACATGATCATTATGAGTAAAAAAGTTCAAGTATAATTCTCTCCCTTTCTCGTAGTAAGGCGGATCAAAATAAATCATAGCGTTTCCTGCATACTTCCGTACATAATGCGAAAGAAAACTACTGACATCTTTGTTATATATATGAATCTGACTTTTGTGCAAAGCCACATCACAAATTCGAGAAACCAACGCCTCTCTATTAAATCTAACATCTAATGTCCACTTTCCGGTCTGTTCTTTACCGCCAATCACTCCGCCTTTAATTATTCCAGAGCGGTTCGTTCTGTTCAAATAAAATGTAGCAAAGCCCAGCTCATAGCTATACCTCTGATTATTTGTCAAATATACTTGACGCTGCCTTTCCCACTCATCAATATTAAGGGGAACAGTCATAACATCATTTACAAACCGATCAGTTTCACTCAGTATTGCTCGCCAAAAAGAATATATCCCTTTATCTAAATCATTGATGACTATCTCCGACACCACTTCATTTAGCAAACAATCAATAGCAATTCCTGCTCCACCTGCAAATGGTTCTATATATACGCCGTTCGTATGTCCGGTTTTTTCTATCAGCAATTTCATGAAGGGGGCAAGTTTTCCCTTGCCGCCCGGATATCTTAACGGGGAATAGTACATTTCTTTCACCTCTTTTCTTCACCATTCCTTTGAGCCTGAAGTAAGTGTAGATGTTGCACCAATTCAAATTTCTTTTTCGGCTGTTTCTCATTCCGTATCTTCGCTTCCAGTATTGCAATCTGTTTTTGCAACTGCTCCCTCTGTTTTTGGATTTCGATGCTGTCTTTCAGCGTTGTTTCGGCAGTAGCAGCTTGTCCTAAATCCGGGCCGGCGATCTGACGGACAAAGTTCTCGTAAACGGCATCCATGGTCAGTCCTTCGATTCGTACTGGTAGTTCCGATTCCTCCATCCAGCCTGTGAAGTAATACCGGTCTACCTTGAAAGTGCTTTTCCCGGATATCGACTTTTCTTTGTAGCCAATCACTGCCCGGTATTTCCCCTCGCATTCCAACACAAACAGGATGTGGTAGGGGATCTCCTTGTCGATCTGCCGCAGAACTGCCACATCCAGTTCTTGTGAAGACAACTTAATTTCAATGATTTCAATTTCATCTACAGATGTACCTGGGGCAAGATTCAGGGTGGTGGCAGCGAGTTTATTGCGCCAGTAAATTATTTTGATTTGCTCCACAAACACGCGCTTAAGAGCCGGGGAAACATCTATCTTTTCATAGAACTTCTGCTTCGGTATTCGCTTATTGAATTCTGTGGATTTTGGAAGATCAAGCATTTTCTCGCCACCTCCTTCTGTATATATTACTTAGTAAGATCGTTATCCTTCAAAAATGCGACAAAGGCAGACATAATATCTTCAGTGCGTCTTACAATATCGGCTTCTGTAAAATCATCCGCCGTGGAAAGCAGAATCAACTCATGGTTTTGCGTTCCTTCTTTCTGCTGATTCCGGCTGTTTGTAAAGCCCTGATAATACTTAATCTTATCTGCAAAGCGATAATCCGCAGCTCTAATATTGATTCGCTTTTCCAGCAACGCCTTATTGCCCAACGCCTCCAAATTTCTGACATCCGAAAGAGACTTGTCGTTTTCATAACGGTTGCGGGCATAGATGTGTTCGACTTCCAGAATAGTCTCCAGGGAAATCAGCTCCTGGCTATCATACTGGAATGCCCACCATGCCAGCATGGACTTGGTAATCGGACGAGCATTATTAAAGACGAAGTTAGAAAACATACTTTGAACTTTTTCCGGTTCAAACTTAAACCCATCAAAAGTAACCGGACGGTTATTCACGATATTGACCATCTCGGCATAGACAGGTGTACGAAGAGCGTTCACGCCGGGATTGGTAACAGCATATGTCCAGATAAAACCGATTGTCTTATTCAGGAAACGGAAAAACTCTTCCTCTTCCAGTAAGCCGTGGTCATCTTTATTCTGCATAAAATACACAGAGACAAAGTAAGTCCACATTCCATTCGGCGCATAGTTCAGGACAAAAAGCAAACGCAAAATGCGCTGAGAGAAACGATCTTTATCCTGATTGGAAACATCCTCCCAGAAATGTGCCAGTGTAATCATATCATCAAGCGTATTGGGTTCTCTCAAAAGGGCATAGTTGTCCTTTTCATAGAATTTACGCAATGCCTCTGTGGTGGAGCTCTTTATTCCCATTTTTGCACGTCTGAAGTACATGTAACGAGTAAAAAGCTCATCCATCGGAGTCCCGTTGATCGGATGGAAAATCTTTTCCGTAAGTTCCTCTAGGTCTTTCCACTGCTTGATGAAACTGTCTTTTTGCCCAAGTTTCGTGTAATACTTGTAGAACTGGGCCTTAAAGATATCAGAATCCGACAAGGGCATACCACGATCGTTCAGCGTTGAAAAAATGCGCAGCGCAGTATCCTGTGATTCTGCTTCTATGGGAAGGAGAATACAGTTGTTCATAATCCGCGTCGGGAGATACGCAAAATATGTCGGGTATTTTGCCAGAAAGTCATCAATACAGTTCTGGAAAAACTTGAAGTTGGCTGCATACCGGCTTTTTTGCCCGGCCTTGATCGTTCCGGTCCGCAGGATATCAAGGAATTCGTCCTTATCCTTATCTGTCGCAACTTCAGAATCGATTTTCAGCGCAGACATATCCGGCTCACCAAACTCGTCCGTTTTCCAGATGCATTTTTCAATGTTTTGACGTGTCGCCACAGACGCTTTATCCTGCATATGACCGAATTTGGCATAGAAAGCCCTCAACAGAAGCATCAGTGTCGTCAGGCGCTGCTGTCCATCAATGACCTCCATCTTTGCATCATCATTCTTGAAGGTGACAATGGGGCCGAGGAAATATTCGCTGTTGCTATCAAATTCAGTACGCCCATCATCAGGGATGGCAAACGAAAAGATATCATCCCACAAGGTCTGACACTCTGCTTCGCCCCACGCATAGGGACGCTGATAATCAGGAATTAAAAAGTCAGCCTTTTTATCCTGAAACAAATCTTTTATTGTTTTCTGGTCAACATTTAGCTTTGACATAGTATTCCTCCAGCACTCTGGCATTTATCATTATTCGTGTTCATATATGGCCTGCTCCATATTATCTCTCATTCATCTTTCAGCACTAAGAAGCAGATCAACTCAAAATCTTCCAGTCCAGAGACTGCCGACAATAGTGCAGATGTACCTCCCGGTGAAAACAGACTGTCGATATCGCTTTCTTCTTTCACATCAATGATGGAATTGATGGCTTCAGACAGCAGTTCCGAAATATCTCCCATGCTGCGTCCATCATTTGTTTCTTCGTTGAATCTGTGATACAGCACCTCAATCGGCTTATCCCTGCCTTTGCAGACAAGCCGCATCGTATCCAGCAGCTTTTGGGGTTGGAGATAGTCGCAAATCACTTCGCCATCCTCGCTGATGTAGACCATATAGAACGGATGAAGCCGGTTCCGGTTATCAACATTGACGCTTTGGGTACGGTTTTTCAGGACAAAGATCACACCCGAAGGGCATTCCGAACTAGCAGGCGCTACGGCATGGAGCCCCATCGGCGTATGTTCGACTTCCGGATGCTGCTTGATATACTCCAGCAGATCCATCCGGAACTCGTTGAGTCCCAGATCCATGATAGAAATGCCGGAAGACATTTCTTCAATATCGACGACTTCTTCCTGAAGCCGCTGCAGCTGTGCCTTGCGGTATTCCAGGTCATGCTTTTCTTCATCCGACAGGATATTGTCGTCTCCTGTCGCGGTCATATCCACAATCTTCATTCTGGTTTCCACCCTGGATTTCAGATTGATATATTCGTCCAGAGTAATGTCCGGCCAGAAGTTCACCAGTTGAATCACGCTGTTTTTGCTGCCGATACGGTCAATGCGGCCGAACCTTTGAATGATTCTGACAGGATTCCAGTGAATGTCATAATTGATCAGGTAGTCGCAGTCCTGCAGGTTCTGTCCTTCCGAGATACAGTCTGTTGCAATCAGAATGTCAATGTCAGGCAGATTCCCCATGTTCAGAAGTGTTTTGTCTTTTGAAATGGGCGAGAAGCAGGTCAGTATGGTGTTCATATCCGCTTTTTTCAGGCGGGCCGTTGTGCGACCATCTACCGTTCCTGTTACAACTGCTGTGTGCAGCCCGAATTCATCCAGCATAACGCTGCTGACGTGATCGTAAAGATACATGGCAGTGTCGGCAAATGCGGTGAAGACAATGACCTTCCTGTTTCCGGGATTGATCGGATGGATCACTTTCTCCCGCAAAACGGACAGAAGCTCCTGCAGCTTGCTGTCATGCGCCGGAGTGATATCGGCCACCATAAGGGTCAGAAGTTCCAGAATCTCCTGATCTTTTACCAGTTCAGCTCTCCATGAAATCCGGTCCATATCGGCAAGGTCAATCTGTACCTTCTTGCCGAAAGCCGCAAAATCATCGCTGTTCTGATCATCCAGATCATATTCATCGGCATCCGAAATATCTGTGAGGTCAATTTTCGCTCCTACCGATGCTTCAAAATCATCGATAGAGGCTATCGTCGTATCGATCAGCTCCTTAATCCGGCACAAGGTCAGATTGAAGGAATAGACAGAACTCTCCATTCGCTTCATCAGATTGATTGCCATCAGACGGCGAATACCCATTTCACGGCCAACCTGATTAAAGCCAATCTTGCCCTGCTTATCGCCATAGAGGGCCGCATATTTCTCCATACGGCTCGGCAGTATGTAATGAGATGGCCGATAGATATCGAGATTCAGCTTTGTCAGCTGCTCAAAAATTTCGTTATAGCTGATAGCATCTTTCAAATCCGTCAGGTGCGGGCGATGTGAGATCGGGATAAGCCGCTCTGGGAACTTTCCGATTGAAGATGTATCATAGTATTTCTCGATATGCTTTCTGGAACGGGCAATCGTTACGCTGTCCAGCACTTCAAAGAAATCGAAGTCCAACATTTTCAACAGATTGTCCGTAGTACGGTCGCAAGCTTCCCATTTGCTCCATGTATTAAATGCCTTTTGGGCATTCCTGAAAATTTCATCAATCGAGCGTGTGGTCTTCAGCTTACTGTCTAGCTGCGAGCTGTCTCCCTCATACGCGAGCTGAAGCTGGTTCTTCAGATCGTTAAACCGAGTGTTCACCGGCGTCGCAGAAAGCATTAGGACTTTTGTCTTTACGCCTTTCCGAATGACCTGTTTCATCAGCGTTGTATAGCGGTTATCTCTTTCATCGCTCTCAGAATCCAACTTGCCGCCATTACGGAAGTTGTGGGATTCATCAATCACCACGAGGTCATAGTTATCCCAGCGCAATCTGGAAAGGTCGATGCCGTTGGATGTTCCGTGCGTTCTTCCAAGATCGGTGTGAAACAGGACATCATAATTCAATCTATCCTCGACCAGTGGGTTATTGGTGTAATTGTCCCGATATGTATTCCAGTTATTTGCCAGTTTCTTCGGGCAGAGAACGAGAACACTTTTATTGCGGGATTCATAGTATTTTATAACTGCCAGCGCCGTAAAGGTCTTACCAAGACCAACGGAGTCGGCCAGAATACATCCATTGAACTTTTCCAGTTTGCTGATGATGGCAAGCGCCGCATCACGCTGGAAGTTGAACAGCATACTCCAGATTTTGCTGTTCTTAAAACCGGTTGCCTCGTTGGGCAATGTATCCTCTGATACATCGTCGAGAAATTCATTAAATATATTGTACAGAGTAACAAAGTAGATAAACTCCGGAGAATTCTCATTATATACCGCCGTGATGTTTTCGATTACCTGATCGGTCACATCCTGGAAATGCTGCTTATCATTCCAGAGCTGCTCAAAAAGATCAATATAGCTTTTGCTCATCGGGTAGCTGAGGCGCTGAGTAAAATTATACGCATAGTTTCCCCGTTCGCAGCCAAATCCTACCGTGGTAAACTCATTGAACGGCATGTAGGTATACTGATCCTGATCCGTTACGACATTCATAAATCCGGGGACAACTTGGTCGGTCGTGTTTGATTTGAAGACGGCTTTACGGCGAATCCATTCTGCACATTCTCTGGCGATCGCTCTCTGGGTCAATTCATTGCGCAGCCGCACCTCAAACTCGGTACCATAAAGACTCTGCTCGCGATTCAAGCGGGGAATATAAAATTCACGCTTCGATTTCTCAGCCTTATCAGTCGTAAAGGTCGGGGAAGTAAAAATGAATTTCAGTTCATCGATACCGGAGAGGCTCTTTTTCAGTTCCTCATAGGCATAGATAGAGAAGCAGGCCGCTGCAATTCTCAGCTTGCTTTTCCGGGTAATGGTTTCATCCAGATCTTCTTTGACCCGGAGCGTCACATTATCAATCGTTTTGGGCATCCCCGGAATCTGAGGGAAAACGGGAGCTGCGGCTGGCGTGTCAGCTGCTTTCGGTTCAGACGCTTGGGCATTTCGATGTTCTTCATCCGCAAAATGGATCAGTGCATCGTCTACTTCAAAGAAATTGAGTTTTCCTTTTACAGGGAAGGCTTTGATTTTTCTGACCTTGCCCAAGTGCCACTCATAAACATCATTTTCAGGATCATACTGTGTATCAACTAACTCAACAACACAAAGAGCGCAGCCTGACAGCATCCCGGGAACTTGAGGATTTGCGCTGCTGCAAATCAACAAATCACCGCGATGTTTTGTATCCCATGTGCGATATTCAATATTTTTCGTCCCTCGCAGTATTTGCGTTGCAAAGGGATTTTTTATAGATATTGCCTTCATTTATATTTCTCCCCCGTCAGGTATGCGCACTCCGCACTCTTGATATTATTCTTCATCGTCTGGATCCGGAACAAACTCTACAATGTCATCAAGAGAGCAATCCAGCGTTCTACAAATTCGCTCCAAAATATCGATGGTGACATTTTCGCCGCGATACATCTTGCTGACAGTATAGTGACTTACTTTTGCCTGTTCCTCCAGTTCTTTCTTTTTCATGTCTTTGTCAATAAGGAGTTTCCATAATTTTTTGTAGCTTACGGCCATAATTTATCCCTCTCTTATTTTTCGGCAAGTGGTTACAATAATCTACATTTTAGTATACCACAAAAGTATGAACAAATCAATTGCATGTGCGTTATAAAACACATCTATCCAAAGTTTTTATAAAACGAACTCTTCTTTGGCAAGCAATGCTGAATTGGAAAACTGACTTCCAGTTTGCAAAAGTAAACCCCTGTTCCTAAAAGTTCTTGCAAGACTAAATTCCGGCATATCAAGAAATCATGATTTTAGCGGAATTTACGTTTCCAAACTGGAACTTACAAAACCAAATAGATTGAACCAGTTGTTGAGGTGTGATAAGATAACCCCAGATCAATTTCTGTTCTGAAAAAAGACGCACTTTAAGCGGAGGTCGAATTCATCTTTCTTTTTTTGCAAGATTAAATTCCACCCCTGATGGCAGTGCTTATGAATCCGGATGGCAGTCCGATCAGTTTATTTTTTCAGCAGATATGGTGTGAGATTGATCTCATTAGCGGGGATTACCTTAATGCCGAGCTTAGCCAAGGTATCCTCACCGTAAAGGAAGCTGAACAACTGGTTGGCAGACTGGTCGTTCAGCTTTTTTCTTGTGTAGGAATTGATGTGACTCATCAGAAGAGACACATCTTCCTGGATTAAGTTGTCAAAAGAGGATTTCTTTGGTAATACGCGTCTGATCATCTCGTGGCATACTTCACAGCCGCCTTTCTGGTCAGAACGTTGTGGATCACAGTAGAATACTCTGGTTCTGCGTTCACCATTACCATTGAACTCAATACCCAGAGGGTCGGTAAATTCACTCCCACGGTCGGTTACAATCACAGGGAATAATTCAGTGAATTTCTCGTGCCCCAAGAGAACATAAAGCTGGTTGAAGATATCTGTTACAGAACGTGCTGTATTCGCATCGCGAATGAATGCCAGCATGAGGTTACAGTTCTGAAAGAAGATGGTTAGAAATACTTTGCCACCTTTTCTTCCTTCAACAGAGTCCATCTCAACGACAGAAACATCTGGATTGGCAGCCATATATTCCTGAAAGTCTTCATAGGTGCGACCGACGTGGCATCTCTTGTCCACCCTTACTGGTTTCTTCTTTTTACGAATGCGATAGCGCACTTTACGCGGAAGATCACCGTTGCATACAGAAAGAAGTCCTGCGTCGATATAGTTATAGATTGTCTTTTCATCTAGCATGATCAGGTCAACGTTATTGACACAGACCTGGTGAATTGACTGTCCCTGCCTGATCAGAGGAGTGATAATACCATCAATCCTTTTTAATTCTTCAGAACTGATAGCGAATCCCTGTCGGCTTTCGCTACGGACAGCTTCATATTCATTCTGAGCATACTTTGCCTCATAAAGATGGCGCCTTAACTTACACCCCTGTCTGGTATCGCACCCATTACAAACATAAGGAGGCTTTTTGATTTTCAGGCAAACCTGTTCCTCAAAATCAGGACAGTGAGTATAGCAAGGTGGATCACATTTCTTACAATCCTGACCCCAGCGCTTCTTACAGGGTTTGCAGATGTCACCGTAATGCTTACAGGTACGTCTGTTGGCACATGGATTGTATGTACTTTTTTCCACAACCTTGTAATGGTTGCGGACTTCCTTGGAAATCGTAGAAGGATCTTTTCCGAGAATTTCTCCGATTTCTTTGAACTTGAGATTATCACGAAGTGATACTTCGATTGTCTGTCTTTCATCAAATGTCAGATGTGCATTCTTTGCCATGGTAGTTTCTCCTTTGGTAGGATGCCATCCGGAAATCTGCTGAAAGTATGATTATAACAGAAGGGGCTCTGCCCCTTGAACCCCGAGGTTTATCGCTTTGTGTTTCCACAGGAGCAAAGAAAAAGAGCAACACACTCAGTGCTGCTCCTGTGTAACCCTGGATGCCGCTCAGGTCGCTCCTCAGCGTTGCCCTATCCTGCATTTCAGGGAAAGTAACTATATTTTAATTGATTACTGACCGGTGTTCAACCGGTTGGGGAAAGGTTTGGAAGAGTTACTTCTACCACTGTTTTTGCAATGGTAAGTTCCAGTCAAGACCTACTGGAACTGGAATTTACTTTTCCAATTGACCTTTGGCAAGCAATGCCTTCCTGATCAGAAAGGCTCAAAACAAAAAGATTCCGCCCGAAGGCGGAACTTTCTGTTTCTGCTTGTTAGGGGCAATCCCCAAACCCCAATGATCGAAGATTTCATCTTCGGCGGCGCACCTGACGGCGCTTATTTTTCTTCCTGCTGGTGCTCGCGCTGAGGCGCGCTTCTGACATTTTCAATGCCGAACAGCCCAGCCAAATTTGCCTTATAAGTCAGCAGCTCCCGGTACTCATCCTTCGCCCGGTAGTATTCCGGGTATGCCGCCTTTTTCATTGCCAGCAGCTCGGCGTACTCTGCCCGGAGCGCTTTCAGGGAGGGAAGCTGCTTCTTGTGGGAACCGGCAGTTTTGCCGGAAGGGTCAGATGGAAGCAATTCGTCAAATGCCCGCTTGGACGCTTTGCAGAGCTTGATCGCATCCTCATGTTCCTCGTAGTATGCTTTGGAATAGCCGGACGCCCGATAACCAGCATAGATATCCTTGGTTTTGAGATAGTTGGTTATGTGCTTCTGGAGCACCGCAATCTCATTCAGCCGCTTTTCGGCAGAGGTGATCTGCGCGGACAACACATCTCTGCGCTGCTTTACGGCTTCCACCGATTCGGCAAATGTCTCAAAATCATCTGCGCTGGTAAACCCGTGCTGCTGATAATACAAAAGCGCCTTGGACTGCTGTTTGGTAATCTGATTCTGGATAGACAGATCGTAGTAACGGCCTCGACCCTGATTTTGCTTTGCTTCCAGTGCGCTGACAAGCTGGGCTTTCTGTTCTGCCAGCGGACTGCGGCGTTTACGCGGATCATGGATACGCCTGCCTGCCAGCACCTCCCGAATGGCATCCTCCCTGTATTCCTCCGGAAGGGATCGCATACGGATATTGCGCTTCTGGCGCGGATGGCTGAAGGTGATGTTTTTCCCACGGGTAACGGTGTAACCGGCCTGCTCCATGAGCGAATAAAAACCCTCAAGGTCATGCGGCTTTTTTGCCAGTACTGCATCCATATCCAGACAGAGTCGGTCACGGTTCGAGAGCTTTTCAATATCACCCTGCCAGCGGTTGTAGCTTATGCCGTGGGGCTTCGGATTTTCAATGACGGACAACCTGTGCTGAACGCAAATCAGGTCGCTCAGCTTCCGGACTGCCATGGTGCTGCCCCAGAAGTTCCGGAATTTCCGGGTGCAGTCAAGACTGGTGGAGTTCCAGTAAATGTGATTGTGGATGTGCTGCTTATCCGTGTGGGTACAGACGATGAAAGCATGGTTGCCTTTTAAGAAACGCTCGGCAAATTCGTAGCCGATGCGGTTTGCCTCCTCCGGCGTAATCTCACCGGGACGAAAGGACTGGCGCACCTGATAGGCGATCACATCGCTGTCCTGTCTGCGGCCGGTCAGCTGAAAATACTCGCGTTTGGAAAGCGCAAATTCTGCATCTGCGGTCTCCGGGTCGCAGGCATAGGCGCTGATCAGTTGGCCCTCCTGGGTTTTATCCGGATTTTTGCCGTAGTCCAATCTGTCGGACAGGCACTGTCGGAGGGTTTTTCCCTTGTTCTGATGCATGGGGATAATGCGCGTTGTTGCCATATCGGTTCACCACCTTTTTCAAAAAAGAAAGGCTCCTGTCGGCAAAAGCAGAAGCCCTCATCAATACAATTCACTTTGCGCCAACTTGGCGACAAGTTCTGTTATCCGTACACGCTGTCCTGAATCCAGTAGCGGAATTTCTGCACCTGTCCCAGAAGCATGATGGAGAACATCGGCAGTCCGAACGGGGTAAAGAGAAACGCCGCAATCAGTCCGCAGATGCCCTGTGCGGTCTTTCCGTCAAAAAGGATGCAGAGTGCGCCCAGTCCCACGGCAATGGCGATGAAATTCATAACAACAGCGGATATCTGAACCAGTTTCGACGCCAGCCAGACGAAAACGGACAAAACAGCAATCATCGGTGCGCAGAGAATTTTGAGCAGTATTTTCATGGTCAGAGCCTCCTTTTCTTCTTTTCTGATTCTATTGTAATTCCGAAATTCAAAACGCTCAAGGATGCGGAGCCAGATAACAAAAAATGCGGGCAGCAAAGCGCGCGGCTCTGCTGCCCAGGGGGTGTATTGTCCTTATTTCAAGGCGGACAGTTTGGTAAGAATATCGTTCAAGCGGGCAGCGGTTTCTTTCTGAAACCCCAGTATTTCCTCAAGATCTGTATCGTAGATGCGCCCAGTATCATGCAGATGTCTGGCAATCTGATTGATGTTGGCATTTGCGCGCCTGAGCAGATGCAGCATCTCCTGAATCTCCGGCATATCCAGCTTGATGACCATGCCGTCAATGGCCATCTTCCGCAGGAAGGCGCTGAGGTTTGTACTGCCCGACAGCGCCATGTTCTTTTGAATCAGGTCATATTCCTCCTGCGTTGCCCAGAAGTGCATACTGATGTCCCTGGTGTCTGCCATGATCAGAGCTCCTGCGCTTTCTCTCTGCCGGGTTTCGGCGCGGTGTCCGGCAGGGGATTCTGGAGCTTTTTCAGAACAGACGGCTTTTTCTCTCTGGGCGCTTTCTCCAGTTCCTTTCGGAAATGGGTAATGAACAGATCCGTCAGGCCGGTGTGCGGCCTATCCACCACAAAATAGCAGTTGCGGTCTCCGCCCCAGGCATCGGGATTCGGCACGACCGGCACGGTCTGCGCCCACTCCCGGTTGGCGCGGCTGATGCGTCCGTCCCAATCCTTATACTGCACGGTATTGGCAAGCACATACTGGATTCTCTCCATGCTGAATTCCGCGCTGACTGTATCAAATACCGCCTGAGAATTCAGACGGTTGTTGCCGTAATTCTCGGAAATGGCTTCCTCAATCGCCTCCTTGCAGGCGATGTTGGCCTGATAGGACTCTCTGTACAGCGGCAGTTCTCCATGCTCGCGGGCATAGGCTGCGTCATGCCGGTATAACGGCGTATCCGTTGCTATTTTCTTTTCCATGTTCAACGAACCTCCTTTTCGGTTTCATTCTGTTTGGGATGACTGTCCCGCTGCGGCAGCGGGGCATGGAGTTTGGCCAGCACAGACGGCCTTTCGGATTTTGCACTGACAGCAGGGCGTACCTCCAGCTCGCTGTCCGCAATCTCGGCCATTGCCTCCATCGGCGTTCGGTCATCGATATTCAGCTCAATGTTCAGCTGTGCCAGACGGGCTGATTTCTCCTTTAACTCCTGTTCCTGCGGAAAAGGCTTGCCCAGCTCCGCCTTTGCAGTCTCCATCTGCGCATAAAGGGAATCCAGCTTTTCCTGCACACGGGCAAGGCGCGTCTCCATTCCGGCAAGGGCATTGTCAATGCGGATGAGATTGCCTCTTGGGTCTTTGCCCAGCTCCACACGATGGGACATCTTCCCCTTGAGGGTCAGCACATACTGCTTGCCGAAATCCTCCAGTGTCAGCGACATCTGAAAGCCGCGGTAGCTGCCGATGGGCACCGGTTCCAGCCCCTTGACCTCCTTCATGGCGTCAACCAGAGCCGCACCGGCGTTTTCTTTATCGGTCAGCACATCGCCCCGGACAACCATACCGACAAAACTATCCTGCGGATGCGGATTTTCTATTAGTGTATGCATATCTGCCTGAAAACCTGCGATGAAACCTTTGTTCTGTTCGATCTGTTCCGGAAAGTGGCGGAGAATATTGTCCTCCAGCCGGTACTGCTGGCTCTGATGGTTGGCCTTCATCAGCTTCAGCCGTGCCACATCCACATCCAGATCCATCTTCTCCTTGATGCGCTCGTCACCGGCACAGAGCGCCTTGATCTCCGCATAGGACAGCGCGGTTTCATCAATGTCCTCACAGCTTCTCACAGGGCTTTTACTGGTCATAATCTGCGAAATGAACTTCTGCTTGTTCTCCAGTGTCTGCCAGAGATAGGCGTCAAAAGTGGCTTCTGTCACATAGCGGAAGATATGGACTTGCTCGTTCCTGTTTCCCTGACGGATAATTCGTCCGGAACGCTGTTCCAGGTCGCCCGGTCGCCATGGCGCATCCAGATCATGGAGTGCCACAAGGCGATCCTGCACGTTCATGCCGGCCCCCATTTTGAAGGTACTGCCCATCAGCACACGCACCTGACCGGAGCGGACTTTGGCAAACAGCTCTTTCTTCCGTGCCTCGGTATTGGCCTCATGGATAAAAGCAATCTGCTCCCTGGGAATGCCTCTTGCCGCCAGTTTCTCCCGGATGTCATCATAGACGGTGAACTCCGGCTCCGGCGTGATGTCAATCTGGGATTCCAGCGCGTGAAGCTCCGGACTGTCCAGATTTCCGGCAACGGATTTTGCCGCTTTTGCTGCTGGAGCACCGGTTTTTGGTGTGCTCAAGTCGCAAAACACCAGTTGGGTCAGCTTGTCTGCCTGACCCTCATCCCAGATGCGGTAGATGTTATCCACGCACATGTTGACCTTGCTGGACGGATCATCCGGCAGATCGGGATTGATGATGCGCTGGTCAAGTCCCAGCTTTCTGCCGTCCGTGGTGATGCGGAGCATATTGTCCACGCTGGCATCGACTGCACCGGCATGGACTCTGGCGGCGCGCTCGGACAGTTCCTGCACCATCGCCTGCTGAGTCTCTGTCGGCTGTGCCACCACATTGTGGTAGACAGCCTCCGGCACAGGCAGATGAAGCTGGTCTGAAGTTTTGATGTCGGCCACTTCCTTGAACAGGGTCATCAGCTCCGGTAGATTAAAAAACTTGGCAAAGCGTGTTCTGGCGCGATAACCGGTGCCCTCGGGAACGAGTTTGTCAAGATGATTTTTGCAAGTTTTCTAAATTCAAATATTTATCCGCTTAAAAATCTCCCAACATCTCGTGTCTGCATATTTCTTGAAACACCGTATTCAAAGGCTTCTTCGCACTTTCCGATTGCTTCACATTGACAATAAAAGTTGTTTTGCCTATTCGTGTTGTATAAGATAAAGTGTTTTCTTTCATATAGTCGGTTATCTCCTTTTCATAAATTGACTGGTGGGGCATTCCGTTTGGAACACCCCACAAATACATCTGCTTCATCTGAACATATCAAGAAGTCATTAA
>JABLTQ010125209.1_pt1 | contig 35320 bp, 28 predicted proteins | sample 7160101 | NCBI WGS metagenome assembly JABLTQ01 (sample SAMN14651228, study PRJNA627086) | human gut metagenome | isolation source: feces | host: Homo sapiens
AAAAAACGCGGCCCGAAGGTCGTCTTCGGGCCGCGCCTGCCGTCCTGTTAAATTTTAAAGTCGTTATTCAACCCTGGCCCCGCACTGGCTGCAAAATTTCATTCCCTGGGCAACCTCCGCACCGCAGCCGGGGCATACCCTGCTCTGCGGAGCCTCGGCGGCTTCAGGTACGGGGGGCTCTATCCTGGTGCCGCACTGAGGGCAAAACTTCGCGTCTGCGTTAAGGTTAGCGCCACACTGGGAACATTTCACGCTCTGCCCTTCCGCAGGCATGCTGGTATCAAGCACGGGAATGCCGGGCTGCACGCTCGTCTGCGTTTTGACCGCGGAGGCAGCTTCCTCTGCCGCCGCGGCCTCCGCCGCCCTTCTTTCGCCCTCTGCCTTTATTGCAACTATCTGCTTTTGCGCCTCGTCTATGGCCGCCGTGCGCTGGTCCAGTTGGGAATATATCGCCGCAGCTTCCGCGGGCTCGCCCTCGCCGCCGTTGACGCGGTGGGCATAGTATACCTCGCCGAGCTGCCTGTAAATATCGTTCATAGCGCTGCGCTCGGAAGCTATCCTCGCGTTAATCTTCGCCATTTCGATGGCGTCGCCCGTCTTGTCGCCCACGTTCTTGGCTATGGAATTGATCTTGTCAAAAAATGCCATTTCCGATCCCTCCTTATATTGCTCTTATCTACTTAATAATATTATTATCTCCTGCTGCAAAAATCATATCACCAAAGCCTCCGTATTTCCATACCTTAAGCCCCATACACATGCGTTTTTTCAAATATGTAATATTTTCTTCACTATTTGACACGGTTATGTTGGAATGATACAATTTTAATATATTCAAGCTAACGCTGTCATCATATATCAAAGGGGTATTTTATGCTGGTACTAATAAAGGGCGCAGGGGACCTGGCCACAGGCGTTGCAGTGCGCTTAAAGCGCGCGGGCATGGATATAGTCATGACTGACCTTGTAAAGCCCAGCGCAATACGCCGCTCCGTAGCTTTCTCCGAGGCCATGTATCACGGTACAGCCAAGGTTGAAAGCATAACTGCCGTACTTGTTCCGGATGCCGAAGCCGCAAAGGCTGTAATAACCCAGGGAAATATACCCATACTGGCTGACGAAACCGGCCGCACCGCGCTTACTCTTTGCCCGGACACAATGGTGGACGCCATAATCGCCAAGCGCAACACAGGAACATCCATCTCTGACGCCCCTGTCGTCATAGCCCTCGGCCCCGGCTTTACAGTGGGCACGGACTGCCATGCCGCAGTAGAGACAAAGAGGGGTCACTACATGGGCCGAGTATACTATGAAAAGGGACAGAGCCCCATACCCAACACCGGCATACCCGGCATAATAGCCGGGCGCGGCGCCGAGCGCGTGATGCACGCTCCTGCCTGTGGCGTGTTCCACTGCATACACGCCATAGGCGACAGGGTGAAGGCACAGGAGACGGTGGCTATCGTCGGCGGCAAAGAAGTAAAAGCTCAAATAGACGGCACCCTCCGTGGCCTGCTGCCGGACGGCTTCTACGCTGCCGAGGGCATGAAGTGCGCCGACGTCGATCCCCGCTGCGAATACGAACACTGCTTCTCCTGTTCGGACAAGTCCTTGGCCATGGGCGGTGCCGTACTGGAAGCCATCATGCACTTTACCGGCAAATAAGCGCAGTTTAAATAAGCGGCAGTTCAGCCGCTTATTTTTTTATTGTCCGTTGACACTCGCTCCGCTGTTTGATATCATATAGATATCAAACAGATAGGAGATTGATTGTGATGACTGAAAAAACGCTCAATAATCGAAAGAACGGAATGGTCGTCCTGCTCTTGCTGGTGCTCGTATATGTGGCTTCTGTAGTTCTTTTCATATTCGGGATTTCGTATGATATACTGCCTCTTACCCTGATCAGCTGCGTATGGTTTGTTTTCGGTTGGATATTCTTCCTCGGGCTTAAGGTGCTAAAGCCTCAAGAGGCGCTTGTCCTTACGCTGTTCGGCAAATACGTCGGTACCCTTAAGAACTCCGGCTTTTACTTTGTAAACCCTTTCTGCACAGCCGTGAACCCGGCAGCGGGCACAAAGCTCAACCAGAGCGGCGACGTAAAGGTTCTGGGCGCAAAGCAGTCCTCCGGCGGAGCCGATGTCTCTATAGATATACCAACAAAGAAAATATCCCTCAAGATAATGACCCTGAACAACAACCGCCAGAAGATAAACGACTGTCTCGGCAACCCTGTTGAAATCGGCATAGCGGTCATGTGGCGGGTGGTGGATACAGCAAAGGCGGTATTCAACGTGGATAACTACAAGGAATATCTGTCCCTTCAGTGTGACAGCGCACTTCGCAACATCGTTCGCATCTATCCCTACGATATCGCCCCTAATGTGGACACCACCGGTGACGGCATTGCCGACGAAGGCAGCCTTCGGGGCTCCAGCGAAGTCGTTGCGGCTCGCATAAAAGACGAAATACAGGATAAGGTATCTGAAGCCGGTATAGAAATACTCGAAGCCCGCATAACCTACCTTGCTTATGCTCCGGAAATAGCCGCGGTCATGCTCCAGCGGCAGCAAGCCTCGGCTATCATAGACGCACGAAAGATGATAGTTGACGGCGCCGTTGGCATGGTAGAGATGGCCCTGGAGAGGCTCAGCGAAAACAGAATAGTCGACCTTGACGACGAGCGTAAGGCCGCCATGGTATCCAACCTCCTCGTGGTGCTCTGTGGCAACCACGACGCCCAGCCCGTAGTAAACTCCGGCAGCCTGTATTAAGGAGTCCCTTATATGGCGAGCGATAAAAAGCAGATACCCCTTCGCCTTTCCTCAAAGCTGTACGACGCTATAGCCGCATGGGCAGAGGACGACTTCCGCTCTGTAAATGGCCAGATAGAATATCTGCTTACGGAATGCGTGCGCCAGCGCAAAAAGAATGGCAAGTATGTTTCAGATGAAATAGATATACCGCCGGAGCTGGATATCAAATAATATAAAAAAAGAGAGCGGTCCCCATATCCGGGTGGTCGTAAGACGCTCGGCTATGCCGTTCTCTTTTGCTATATAGGTTATTTATTTCCGTCAATATCGAACTTTATCTCGTCCGGCCTTACGTAGCCCAGCTTTTCACGGGCGTACTGTATGAGGTAGGATTCGCTGCCGCTGTACTCTATCATGTACTCGAGGCGGGCCTTTTCCTCGTTCTGCGCCGCTATTACCTCCTGAAGCTGCGCCTGCTCCTCGGCTATAGCGTCCAGCTTTTTCTGCTGGGATATGAGCACGGCCGCGATTATAAATGCAAGCGCCACAAAACCCACGGCAAACGCCCGCATACGCTTTTTATTCCGTTTTCTTACCCTCTTTGCCATTACCTATGCGTCCTGCTCAAAGTTTTGACCGCTCGCTCCGGAGACACTTCTACTTACTACTTATCCTAATGCATATATAACATCAACGCAACTGTTTTTTTGTAAATTTTGCCTTGTTCGCTTTTTTCGCCCTTATGAGCCTTCCCGGGAAACGTGCATACAGGTATATTCCCAATGCTATCGCGGCAAAAAGATACAGCCGCAGCATGCCGCAATTTATATACAGCAGCGTAAGCGCCACAAGAACCATAGCGGCGGCATAATAAAGCAGGTCTATAATTCCCGTTGTCACCGCGCTTTTGAACGGCTTTCGCAGCAGCGCAAACAGATCATACATAATTCCTATTACCAGCCCGCAGTTAACCGCCGCAACAAATCCGGCAAACTCGGTCAGCTCTCCCGGCGGGAACAGATCCCTCATCTGAATATCCTTCCCAGCAGGCTTCCTCTCTCTTCTCCTTCGGCGTACTCAAGCGCGGATATCTCCCCTTCCAGCATTACCTGCCCCTCGTCCAGATTCAGCTTTGTAATGTGCAGCTCCGCCCCCTCTATTCTCAGTTCTCCCGCTTCCGTAAGAAGCTGTACGAACTGTTCATTAAAGCTGTCCACGTCCTTTACACCTGTCACGCTAATGAGCCGCCTGTCGTCTATGTGTATGGAATGGCTTCGTATCCTTCCGCCTTCCAGCAGCCGCTGATCCTGCATTTTTGCTTTACCCCCTTGTGAAACTTTCATAGATATATATGCAAAAGCTTTATGGAAAATTTGCCAATACCATAAAAAAACAGGCATTTTTTGTCATTTGTGAATATAAAGTTAATTTATGTCTTTTAACGCTTGACAGCTTTCTTTTTGGAATATACTATTATTATGATATTACATGTTTTCCCGGATAAAACCAATTGTATCAGCATAGCTTTTTCATTGATTAGATCCAGGCCAGGCAGAAAGAAAAACAGTGATTATATTTTTCCACTTTCTGGTAATACTATCGGTATGCGGCTTTTTGCTGCATCAGCAACTGAAAGTTATAGCTAATTCCGTGGTTTTTTATAAATTTTTATGCCATATGTCGAAAGGAGTACCCCCACAGTGACCAGAGAAATGCTTCAGGAAAAGAGCTTGAATGACCTCAGGGAGATCGCCAAGCTTCAGGGCGTAAAGTCACTCACAAAATACCGCAAGAACGAGCTTGTGGACATCATAATGAACGGCGGAGCGATACCCTCCGCGGTACAGCAGCCAGCTGAGCCGCCGGCTCCCCAGCTCGAAGCCCAGCCTGATCCACAGCCCGCCGTCCCTGCATCCGGACAGCCAATACAGGCCGCAGAACAGCCAGCTGAGGAAGCACACGTGCGGCACAGCGACGTTCTGCACGAAGCTCCTGCACAGCCCCGCTCTCAGTATGTACCTGCGTATCAGGCACAGCAGCCACGCCAGATGGGCTATCAGCAGCAGTACCGCAAACCCTATCAACAGAATTATCAGCAGCGGCAGGGATACGGCTACAATCAGAACCGTTATCAACAGCAGGGCTATCAGGCATACAACAGGGACTACTCCCAGCAGAGTTATCAGCCTTCTTATAACAGGGACTATTCCCAGCAGGGCTACCAGCAGCCCTCCTACCAGCAGGGCTATCAGCAGCAGAGCTATCAGGCCGCCTATGAGCAGCAGTCCGAGGAAAGCTTCCGCAGACCAGACCGTCCCGAGGGCTACTACAACAAAGAATACGGCACCAGCAATCCCGCAGTTCCCGGCCTTCTCGAGGGCGGAGAATGCGGCGATTGCGAAGGCGTACTTGAAGTGCTGCCCGACGGCTACGGCTTCCTCCGCAGCGACAACTATCTGCCGGGCAACAAGGACATATACGTCTCCATCGCCCAGATACGCCGCTTCGGCCTCCGCACAGGCGATCTCGTCACCGGCAAGACCCGTCCAAGCAAGGAGGGCGAGCGTTTTCTCGCGCTGCTGTACATAACAGCCATAAACGGCATTGATCCCGAGGAGGCCATGAAGCGTAAGCCCTTTGAGGAGCTTGTGCCCATATACCCCAATGAGCGTCTCACTCTGGAATACGACGACGGCACCGGCGCAAAGGACCAGAATCTGGCCATTCGCCTGGTAGACCTCATAGCCCCCATAGGCAAGGGCCAGCGCGGCCTTATCGTCAGCCAGCCCAAGAGCGGCAAGACTACGCTGCTCAAGAACATAGCCAACGGAATAACCAACAACTATCCCGACGTTACCCTCATAGTGCTGCTCATAGACGAGCGTCCCGAGGAAGTCACGGATATGCAGCGCAGCATAAAGGGTGAGGTACTGTACTCCACCTTTGACGAGCTGCCCGAGCATCATACCCGCGTGGCCGAGATGGCCCAGGAGCGCGCCATGCGCCTGGTGGAGCAGGGCAAGGACGTGGTAGTCCTCATAGACTCCATAACCCGCCTTACCCGCGCCTACAACATTACTATCCCCGCCACCGGCAAGACTCTTTCCGGCGGCATGGATCCGGGAGCGCTGCATAAGCCCAAGCGCTTCTTCGGCGCTGCCCGCAACATCGAAAACGGAGGCAGCCTAACCATAATCGCTACCGCCCTCATCGAGACCGGCAGCCGCATGGACGATATAGTTTACGAGGAATTCAAGGGCACAGGCAACATGGAGATACACCTTGACCGCAAGCTCTCCGAAAAGCGCATATTCCCTGCCATAGACATCTACAAGAGCGGTACCCGCCGGGATGACCTGCTTCTCTCCCCAGACGAAATGGACGCAGTGTACATCATACGCAAAATGCTGGGCAACGGCAATCCCGCGGAAATCACCGAGCAGCTCATCGCCATGCTTGAGAAGACGGAAAACAACAAGGAATTCGTCGCCAAGATACGGGCATGGAACAGCGCCTATGAGAAGGACGGCTTCACCACAGGCAAGACCTTCAACAAATAAACCGCGGCACTCCGTACCCCGGTCTCGGTCGGGTTCATTTATAAAAAAAGCCCGAATATATCAAAATAGTACTTGCACCGGCACCGCAGTATAAGATATAATAACTTCGTTCGGGTTGTATATGCCCGCATGCAGCAGGAGGGCGGCTAATCGCCCTGCGCCCAGCAAATACAGGAGGATAACACGATGAAGAAGGATATCCACCCCAATTACGGTGAGAGCATCGTTCGTTGCGCTTGCGGTGAGACCTTCAAGAGCGGTTCCGTCAAGGGTGAGCTCAAGGTTGAAATTTGCTCCAAGTGCCACCCGTTCTTTACCGGCCGTCAGAAGCTGGTAGATACCGGCGGACGCGTGGATCGCTTTAAGAAGCGCTATGGCATGAACTAATTGCGACAGATAAAAAAAGCAGGGATTCCCCCGCTTTTTTTATTTTTGCAATGTTGAACTTGTATGCGCACTTCCCGTATTGTATAATTTATATATTGTCAGTCAAAAGGCCGATATTTGAACTTGCCGGAAGGAGGGACGCATATGCCGCGCAAACACGGGGATTTTCCGTCTGTACGTGACGCTATACTGTATACCGCATCCTCCCTCTTTACACAAAAGGGCGTCCACGGCACCAGCCTGGGCGATATCGCTGCCGAAGCAAAGCTGAGCAAGGGCACACTTTATTACTACTATTCCACCAAGGACGAACTTATCGTCACCATAACCGATGACTGTCTCTGCCATATGACGGACATACTTTTCTCCTGGGTAGACGGTCTGAACCGTGAGGAAGCCCTCCGCCCGGCGCTTATTCGCCTGTTTGAAAGTCTCATGGCAGACGGGCACAACGCGCGGCTGTACTGCGTACTGTGCGCCGAATGCGCCAGCGAAGATACCCCCATACGCGAGCTCATGACGGAGTACAAGCAAAAGTGGCGGTTGATGCTGGAGCTGGGCGCGCTGAAGCTGCAATCCCGCAACGCCGGGATACTGGGCGAGCGGGCAGAGCTGTTCTTTACGCTGCTATCCGGCCATATGCTGCAAACCTTTGGCGGCATGGGCAGCATATCCATAGAGACCCTCGTGGACGCGCTGATGAGAGAATAAAGCGAATTCATGACCTTTTGGCGCTTTCGCAGCGCCCTCACCTTTCGGTCACGTGCCGTCCATTATAATCTTTACTTACTTGAAAACAGCCTGGGCTGGACGGTCATACGCCGTACCATATCCAGGCTGTTTTTGTTTATACAGTTCTCAAACGTCCTAACCGCGGTACGCCGCTACATGCCTATCATATACTTTTGCTTTTTCCGGCCATCGGCTATCAGGAGCGCCAGCAGTCCCGTGAAAGACAACAGCATCATTGCCGCGCCGCACAGCAGCCGTATATCTCCGCCCAGCTCGCCGGTCTTGCCTATGCTGCCCGTCTTACCTGCCCCCCCAGCGGGCTTAGGCGTGCTGCCTGGGCCCGGCGTTGAGCAGGGGGGCTGGGTCGGTGTAGCGCAAGGCTGATTGGATATATTGTCCACCGTCAGCACCACTGTATTGCCCAAGGATATGTAAGCGCCGTTGCCGGATACGCTCATGTCCCCATCACGCTCCACAGTGAGCGTCCATCCGCCCAAAGGCCTTATATATCCGCTGGGCGTTGCCGTTTCGGTTATGCCGTAGGTCCCCGGCCTGAGCTTTATGGTCTCGGTATTGCCTAACGCATCCGCGGTAACGGTCTTTGTGTAGCTGTTGCCGGTTATTCTGAACGTCGCACCGGATAGCGCCTTGCCCGTAGAGGCATCCCGCTTATGCAGCGTCAGGGCGAATGTCACGGGCTGATTCTTCAGCGTGACCGTAAACCCTGATACAGCCTTGCCGTTCAGCTTTAATCCTGAGTCGCTCAGGTTCAGCGCCTGCTTTTCGCTGCTGAGCACATACCCGTCCGGAGCTATTACTTCCTCCAGTATGTAATCGCCGTATGGCAGGCTAATCTTTGCCGTACCGTCGCTGCCGGTGGTAAGTATATAGCTCTTTTCGCCGCTCAGCCTGAATGTGGCTCCCGTAAGCGCCTCGCCGGTATCCGATACTTTCTTCAGGGTTATCTCCTTTTCCTCTGCGGTGTTGGTTATCATGGCGGTGTATACAAGACCCTCCGGCTTTAGCTCGGTGCTCCCTACGCTTACCTTCCCGTATTCGTCCACGGTAAAGTCTATGGGGGCGTTCCAAAGCTTATAGCCCTTTGGCGCTTTTGTTTCCTTAGCCCGGTAGCTGCCCATAGTGAGCTCGGTGAATGTCACGAGGCCGTTGCTGTTGGTCACTCCCGTTGCCACAACTTTGCCCTGTTTTTCGCCATTCATCCTGTAGAGGGTGAATTCCGCGTCCGCAAGGCGCAGCTCCTTGTTGTTTTTATCCACCTTTATGAAGCCTACCGCCGTACGCCTAAGCAGATTTTCTACCTTTATTTCAAGCGGCGCCGTCATATTCGCCTCGGTTATAGTGAAGGTTCTGCTGCCGTCCAGTATAGCGTAGCCGCTGGGCGCGTCGATTTCGGTAAGGGTATATGTGCCTTCCGGCAGGTCCTTGAGCGTTACTCTGCCCGCAGTTATTACGCTGCTGCCGCGCTCATCCAACGTGTATACGTCGCCCTCTGCCTTCCATTTGAGCAGGCTGCCATTTTCATCCGTCACGTTAAACTTCGCCCCTTCAAGGAGCTTTTCGGGGTTCTCGTGGTCTACCTTTTTAATGGTCACGCTGCCCAGTATATGCTTGTTTGCCGCCTCAATAACTACGGGGCTGCCATGGACAAGCTCTGTCTTTTTTACTGAGTACTCCTTATCGCTCAGCGCATAGCCCTTTGGCGCCTTTATCTCGCGGATAGTGTAATCATCGTAAGGCAGCTCGGTAATAGACGCCTTTCCTGAGGTGTCGGTCGTCACGGTCTTGGTAAAGCCCCGGCTATCCGTAACGGCAAATTCCGCACCCGCAAGCTTTTTCTGCTTATCCTCGGAGTCGTGCTTATGTATCTCTATGGAGTAGCTGGTCTTTTCGTTGTTGAAGGTATATTTGAATTCGCCCACCGAGTCCTGCATTGCGTTGACGGTGATCTCCCGCACAAAGTCGCCGCTAAGCTGGTAGCCCGCAGGGGCCCTTGTCTCTATGAGCTTATACTTGCCCTCAGGAACCTCGAATACTGCCGTGCCGTCGTAGCCTGTTACTGCCTTTGCCACAACAGCGCCCTCCGCGCTGTACAGCGTAAACTCCGCCCCAACCAGCAGCTTTCCGTTTTCGCCCGCATCATGCTTTATCGCCGTGACCTTGTACATGGCCTTGTCATTCTTCAGCCGCAGCGTCACCTCGGTCTGCTGCCTGCTTATGGCTATGCTGTGGCGGTCTCCCTTCAACACATACCCTTCGGGGGCCTTTGTTTCCGTTACGGCATAATTTCCGAACTTCAGCCCTGTTATATAAGCCTTACCGTTGGCGTCTGTAGCTATGGTGCTCGATGCGCCCTCGCCTGTGGCTGCCTCGTACCTGCCGTTATTCTTTATAAAGGTCAGCGGCGTACCGTCGCTTCCGGCTACGGTAAACTCCGCGCCCGCCAGGGCGCTGCCGTCCTTGCCGTCAGTTTTTTCTATGGTGAGGCCGCCGTATATCCGGCTGTTTTTCAAGGTCAGCGTCAACAGGCCGTCGTTAAAGCTCCACTCTGTCACCTCGCTGGTATTCGTCACCTGCTGAACTGTGCCCTCCGTTACGGTAAAGCCCCATCCGTTCAGGGGTATGGCATAGCCCTCCGCCGCAGCTACCTCGGACAACGTATATTCCCCTGGCGCAAGGGATATTGTATCGGTGATGCCGTTGCTGCCGGTAATAAGGGAATGTGTACCGCCATACTCACCCTTCAGGATAAAGGCAACGTTCGCAAGGGGCTGATTTGTATCCGCATCCACCTTCACGAGCCTGAGCTTAAAGTTTACGGGGGCGTTGCGGATGGTGATGGCCTCCCCTTCGCCCAGCTCATCGCCGTCGAGGTATATGCCGTCCGCTCTGACTGATATATGCCGCCCGGTGCCGGCGATAACGTAGCCCTCCGGCGCTTTCATCTCTGTAAGCGTATACTCGCCAATGGGGAGCGTTATCTGCTCCGTAAGCCCATCGGCCCCTGTGGTATACGTCCTATCCAGGCCGCCCCCAAGTATGCGGAACTCCGCGCCGGGCAGTACGAGCTTTTCATCGTTTGTGCTTACCTTTTTTACCTTAAAGCCGTATTCAAGGGGGCTGTTCTTTACGATAAGCGTATACAGCCCTTCGCCGCTGAAGCCATCGCCTCTCAGATCTCCGTTTGCGTCTATGATAAAGTCGAACCTCTTGTCCAAAGGCTTATATCCTTCGGGCGCAGCAGTTTCTTTTATGTAGTAGCTGCCGGGGTTCAATCCGGTGAAAAGCGCCACGCCCGCCTTGTTCGTCGTGACCTTCTCTACCTCCGTGTTATCCGCCTTGTACAGCGTGAATACCGCTCCCTTGAGCCGCGTTCCGTCCGGGCTCTCCTTCAGCACGGCAATGCCCTTTTCATGGGGCAGGTTTTCAACGGTCAGCTCCAGCGCCTTATCGTACAGATCCGCCCTCACGCGGAACCTTATATCTTCCAGCGACACATAATTGGCCGGCGCGTTATTCTCCCGCAGGATATAGCTCCCCACCGGCAGGCCGACTATCTCGGCATTTCCCGCCGTTATGGCTGTAACATCGCCGTCCTCGGAATAGGTATACACAGAGCCTTCCTTTTTAAACTTTACGGCCCGCTTCCCTTCCGCGCCTAATATGCTGAACTCCGCGCCTTCAAGCTGTATTCCCTTCTCGTCCACCTTGTTGAGCTTTACCTTGGTTTGGTAGTTTTTCGCAATGAACGCCACTTCCTCTCCGGCAGCGGTATGGCCTTCTACTTCTACCGTGTATGTCGCAGGATCCAGGGTATAGCCCACGGGCGGCGCGATCTCGGTTATACTATATGTGCCGGCAGCGGGCACCTCCACCGTAACGGTACCGTCCTCGCCGGTCTCGACCTCCGCATAGAAGCCGCCGCCCCTCACGGCAAATTTCGTATTGGCCAGCTTTTTGTTCTTATCGTTAATATCCCTTTTTACAATGCTCAGGGCATAGCGGCTCTTTGTGTTTTCCACGGAAATACTTATATCCGCACTAACCGTTCCGTCCTCATTCTTTTGCGGTATGTCGAAGGTATGCTCCGTATTATCCCGTTCGTACCCTTCCGGTGCACGGCTCTCTATCGCCACATAGCTGCCGTAGGGTATGCCGGTTTTAACGGCCTTGCCGCTGCTATCGGTTATCAACGTATAAATTGGATTTTTCCGGGCCGCACCCTCCGCGGCGTATATTTTAAACTCCGCTCCGAGCAGGGGCTTGCCGTCTTTATCGGCCTTCTGTATCGTCAGCGAGCCGGTCTTGGGCGTATTTTTCACGGTTACGGTGTTGCGCCCGTTCGTCGTGACCTCGAAGGGTATAAGCTCCTCGTTCAGTTCATAGCCCTCAGGAGCTACCGTCTCTTTCAGGTAGTATCTGCCCAGAGGCAGCGTTATTTTGCCGGAACCGCCGTTTGTAGTTATTATCTTGTCCTCTATAGGATTATTATCCTCATCCAGCACCTGAAATACCGCGCCGTTCAAGAGCTCTCCCCCGTCGGCGCTTACCTTTTTAACGGTAAACTCCTTCTCCGTCCGGGAATTCGTCCATGGGTTCGGAACGCTGTCTATTTTTTTGCCTTCCGCCACAGCGTCGCCTATGCTCACATAATATGTGTCGTTGCTGCGCACATAGCCCTCCGGCGCTATTACCTCCGAAAGCTCATACACGCCATACGGCACGTCCTCAAAGCTGACCCGCCCCTTATCGTCGGAAATGGCATACATCTGCTTAACGGTGGAATACGCCGTGCCGCTTCCCTCTACAAGCTTCAGCTTGAACACCGCCCCTGCGAGGCCATTGCCCGCGCCGTCGGTTTTGGTGAATTCGATCTTTCCCTTTTCGCTCCTGTTTTCCAGCTTAAGCTCAATCGTTTTGTTATGGTTTTCGGCGTCCACCTTAACGATTTGATCTTTTATTCCCACCATGCCCTTTGGGGCATTTGTTTCGCTGAGATAGTATGTGCCCCAGAGCAGACCGCTTACGAATATCTCTCCGCGTCCATCCGTAGTGAACTCGGTGCCTGTATCCCCTCGGCCGGTATAGGTATATTTGCCGCCGCTTCCGCTTGCCGTAACAAACCCGTCTGCGCTGTTTTTCAACGTAAACTTTATTCCTTCCAGCAGCTTGCCGTTTTCGTCAGTCTTGATTATTTTCAGTCCGGTCTTTATCTTAGTGTTGTTTATGCTGACCCGCGTTTCGCTGTTTTTTATCTCGAAATCCTTGCTCGCCGTTACGATCATGTACCCTTCCGGGGCTTCTATTTCTTCCAGAACGTATTTGCCCAAGGGGAGGTATTCAAGGGTAAAGGTGCCGTTCTCGCCGGTGACTATCGCGGTCGCATCTTCTTTTTTATCGGCAAAAGAAGCAAAGCTTGTCCCATCGACCTTTACATACTTCCCCTCGGCGTTCCTGATTATAAACTCCGCGCCGGGAAGCGCCGTTTTTCCGTCCTCTGCAAATTTTGTGACGGTGAGCTTGGTATGTTTGTTTTCTATGGGTTCAAGTTGTATAACTCTCTCCGCACTATCAGAACCGTCAATCGTCACCTTTATCGGGGCTGCCTTAACATACCCCTGCGGTGCTTCGACCTCGGTAATTGTATACTCTCCAAACGCAAGCCCTGTAAACGTCACCACGCCATCCCGCCCGCTTGCGGATTTCTTGGTTATGCCGTTGCCGCTGATCTCAAACTCAACGCCTTCAAGCGGCTTCCCATCGTCGCCCTTCTTGACGAGCGTCAGCGAGTATTCTTTCAGTGTATTCTTTATTGTCGTTTCTACGTCCCAGTCATTGTTTCCGCCTATCTTGAAAGGCCGTATGGTTTCATCCAGTGCATAACCGTTGGGCGCAGCAATTTCCTTAACATAATACGTTCCGGCCGCCAGATCTGCAAACAGCGCCTTGCCGTTTTTGTCGGTCTTCTGAATATCAATCGGCTCTTCGGCGGCGGCAGCGTCCTTATAAAGCCCGAAAAAAGCCCCCGAAAGCGGCTGGTTGCCATCGGTCTTGGTTATGCTTATGCTGCCATGTGTCCGCGTGTTTTTCCATGTCAATTTGACGCTCTTCCCGTCAAACCGGAATTTATCAGGAACTTTCCCCTCGACATTCGCCGTACCGTTGGCTTGTATATTTACAGTTACGCTTCCTTCCAGTCCTTCCAGCTTGCCATATCCGGTAGGCGACTTTGTTTCGATTATTGTATATGTCCCCTCTGTAAGCCCATCGAATACCGCTATACCATTCGCTCCTGTGGTTTCGCTGATTCTTCCGGGTAACAGCGTAAACTCCGCGCCCGCCAGCGGATTGCCGTTCTCGTCCACCTTCTTTATGGTGATGCTGCCCGCAGTGTACTTCTCGTTGGTCATGGTGATTGTCCCATGGGCGGCGGTCTTTTTTATAGTAATCCCAGCAGAGGGCTCGCTATCAAGTATATACCCCTGCGGTGCGGATATCTCCTTGACGTAGTATGTGCCGTAAAGAAGGTTGTCTATTGTATGCTCACCGTTTGCGGTAGAAAAAACCTTTCCTACAGGATCAGAATTCTCGCCATCTACCCTATATAGCTGGAACGTACCGCCTCCTATTTGTTCTTTCCCTTCGCCGAGCTTTTTTAACGTCACAGAGCCTTTTTGAGAATCCAGCTTATTTTCGATGCTTACTAAAGCCGTACCTTTATTGACGTTTCCGTCCTCAACGGATACTATCGTAACAACATTGTCTTTTTTGTTTATCACGACCTTTTTATCCGGCCCCGCAACGTATTTGCTGCTCTCCGCAACGATTTCACGGAGCGTACAAATATTATTGCCCTCATTAAGCTTATCCGCACCGATATAGAGAGTAGCAGAACCGTTTCCCGTTACCGTTGCAGTATCAATAATATCACCTTTCGGCCCAATGAGCTGGAAGGTAGCTATTTTTTCCTCGCCGTCGCCCTCCTCCCAGGTCTTATTTACGGTCAGTTCCGCGTCGCGGCGGACGTAAACCACGTTGCTTTCGCTTATTTTATTCTGTGCTGCGCCGCCGGGCTGAAGCATGTCCATATTGACGTCAACGGTGAAGTCGATAGTATAAAATCCCTGTGCTATTGCCCCGTCATTTATTTTGGTTATGGTTACGACATTATTTGTTACTGCAAGTGCAAAATATTTTTCCGCGTCCCTGCTATATTCGACCGATTCATTCCTAAAGATAAAACAATTATCCAGCACGTCCGTAACGATTACCCTATCCTTGGCAATAGCATTCTCGCCGTATGCGCTGACCCTTATTCGGAAAGTGACAGTTCCGGTTTTTTCATTTATATCTAATACAGTTACCTCATTGTTGCCGTTCATTATATATTTGCTGGTAGTGACCGCGCCCGATGTATACCTGCGCGCCACCACCTGCGCAGTTTTGCTTATCTCACCATCAATGTTCATGTTTACCTTGTTGGTAACATCATTCACATTTCCGACAAGCTTGGCAAAATACCTTAATTCGATATTCGCAAGAGATGAATCCTCCCCCTGCGCAAAGCCCTCTTCGCGAGAAAATGTGACGGAAAAGCCCGTGCCGTCCTTCGATATCGTTATATTTCCAAGTTCATTATGCGTACCTGTCAGGCTTTCCCCAGTTTGAGACAAAGCAACCGGCGAACCGTCTATATATAGCTTTATACACTTAACAAGGCTCGCATCGACTCTTCCGCTGTCATCGCACAGCGCCAGCGCGCCGTTGCTCATGTCATCCTCTATCGCCACATTTCCGGCGTAATTCTTATTTATGCCAAAGTTTACCCGATAGGTTATCGGCTTGCTCTGATCATTCAGAATGTATATATTGTGATCCTTATCCGCTCCCGGCATATAGTTCGCAAACATGGTTTTCTGAAGATAGGGTTCTGTTTTTCCCGTTCCGGTTCCCGTCCCTGTCCCTATCTCGGTCTCAGACTCGTTCAAGCCGGCTATGCCTATGGATATTTTGCCCTTTCCATCCCCGTCATAGCCGATAAAATTCGCTACCGTTTCGATATTAAACGATATGCCTACTGTTTGTTTACTACTATCTATGTTAGCTAACGTCAATATCAGCTCATGCTTATTCTGATCGTATTCGGCATTTTTAAACCACTGTTTCCAATCCTTATTATAAGCAGTTTCTATGTCCTTAATCTCAAGAAACTCCGGCAGTTTAACTGTTACCTTAGTGCCTTCAACAAGGTTAGGCGTTGCATGAAGGTCTGTATCCGTTATCGTAACCGAAAATGTGCAGCTTTCTCCGTCCTCTACGGTTTCCTTGCCGCCCGAGATGTTTATTGTTATTCCGCCATTTGCAAGCTCATCAGCATTGTTGGACATGAGATTAAAGCCCCTGAGCAACGTGGCGGTAAGCGGCGTGACGGTGGGTTCTATGGTCGGGCTTGCCTCCGGCGTATCGGTGGGTTCGACAGGCATGGGAGTGGGCGTGGCGGTAAGGTCGTCCTCGCTTATTTCTATTGTTTCCGCTGCCCCCGGCGTGGGCATGCCGCCCTCGGCAGGCAGCTCGCCGCCCTCCGGCGGTTCTGCCGCCGGGGTAGGCGTTGGCTCCGTCTCCAGCAGATCGGATTCATCCAGTATCACTATGCCCGGCTCCTCATTTAAGGCCATGGCAGTGCTCATAAGCACCTGACCGGCAAGCATCGTAAGCATCAGCAAAGCAGCAAGCACGCGATTAAAGCTCTTGAATTTCATAGTCCTTATCCCCCTTGATCCTTTGTCTTATGGCTGCATTGCCGCATATATGAGCAGCCGGTGTGTCCCTTTCCCGACCGGGGTACATGTCACCAGAGTAAGCGAGTATCCGTCGTTGTGGGAACTCAGCGCATTAAACAGCTCCTCCGGCTCGATAGTTTCCTTCCCCGTAACGGTATATGTATAAACATCTCCATCTCCAGCGGAAAGGTTTATCTCGTCCCCTGCTTCCAGCTCATCCAGCCTGTTGAAATGTCTGCCGTATTTTTTCATCCGGTGGCCGAATATGACGCAGTTTCCCGGCGCACCCATCTCAGCCGATGAGGGCAGCCAGCCCGCGCCGCACCGCAGGGCGCGCCTATCCGCGCCTTCCATTACCGCCATTTTCAGGTCTATGGCGGGTATGGATATAGTCCCGCGGCCCACCGACTTACTTTCCTCGGTGCCTTCTTCCGGCTCATAGCCGGGAATCGAGCCCATGTCCTGCTCAAAGCCCGGCTCGTAGCCCTCGAAGGTCTCGTCCTCCTCTCCCTGCACCTCCGGTAGCTGCATATCTGGTATTTCTACGCTGCCTCCGCTCGCTTCTATCATGGCAATTATCTCCGCCTCTTTTGCCGCCCGCCTGTTGTCTATCACGCCGGGCCGCACCATAAAAAGCACGCCTATGGTCATCAAGAGAAGCATGAACACCACTAACATAACGGCTATTACCTTGCTATCCTTCATGTGCCGCCTCCATGCTTAAAACCAGGGCGCTATGTTCATATTGAACCAGCTATAACCCATGTCGATATAGGGCAAAAAGCCCATATCCATAAGCAGGCCGGCTATGACCCATAGAGCGGCAAGTATTCCTGCGGAGAGCGCTATGGCGGCAGCCAGCCTTCCCGCGCTCCACGGCCTTTTCTCCGCCTTGGCCTGAATAGGGATATCCGACGGCTGAACATCGGCCCGCTTTATCTCCGGCTGGGTTCTAGGCAGCTCTGGGGCGTTTGCATTCGTGGCAGTGTAGAACAGTCTTTCGCAGGATCGGCGCAGCATATCCGCCTGTATCTCCTCCGCCCTGCTGTAAAGCAGCGCCTCCACAGGGTCTTTGCTGTTGGCCATTTTAACGGTGATATACAGGTCGATAAACGCCTCCCTGAGCGCCTCTTTGGCCACCTCCTTATTCCCGGAGCGCTCCAAAAGCCGCAGGTATACCGGCTTTCCATAGGTCAATACCATCGTCCTGAAAGCCTCGTCATCTCCCGCTTTGATCCTGCATAGCAATTCCCTTGCTTCCACTCTCTTCTTCCTCTGTTTATAATGTAATTTTTAAGAGTATTATATCGATATTTTTTCGCAAATTGCAAGTGCAAGTTGGACACCTGCACGGTAGAAATTAGTTAATCAGAGCATCGGTCAGGATGGAAGCCTCTGGCTTCCGTTCTGGGCGATGCTGCCGCAGCCGGAGGCTGCGTAAACAGAGTCGAGGAACTCATCAAACAGTTCCTCCGGGGTGCGGTAGCCCAGCTTCTTGCGAGGGCGTCCGTTCAGCTCATCAGCAGCAGACAAGATGTACTCTGGAGAGAAGGATTCAATGGAGGCACCCTTGGGCACGAAGGCTCGGAACAGCCCATTGTGACGCTCGTTTTGGGGACGTTCCCACGAAGTATAGGGATGTGCAAAGTAGACTGCACTGCCCCAGTTCTCGACCAGACTGAACGTAGAGAACTCCGAGCCGTTGTCCACGGTAATGGTCTTGAAGACCTGTGAGAACTTGTCTCCGAATTCCTCCCTGAGCGATTGCATGGCGTTCAGAACGGAGTCTGCATCCTTACCGGGAATCTGGATGGCAATATAGTTCTCCGTTTTTTTCTCCAACAGGGAGAGGACGACAGCCTCTTTACCAGCCCTCTTGCCCACGACAGTGTCACCTTCCCAATGTCCCTCCTCGATGCGCAGAGCCGCAATCTCAGGTCTCTGGGAGATGTCCGTGCCGAAGCTCTTCTTGTGTTCACGGGGCTTGGAATCCTTGTGCTGCTTGCGTTTCATGGCTTCGGGTAGTTCCGTCACAGACAAGTCAAGGTTGCCTGCCCAGACCTCATTGTAAAGAGTGCGGGTGCAGACCATCTCATCTGCTGTAAACAGCCCATGCAGACGGGCATAGCCAACGCAGGAATCCAGAGACCACTTGTGTTCCTTGAACTGCTTGACTACCCAACGAAGGAAGTGGGCGCAGCGGCAAATCCGATGGTGTTTCCGAGAATGCTTCCTGTTGGCCTTGTAGACGGCCTCTCCATGCCTTGCTGAGTAACCGGGTTTCCTGCCCTTATTGCTCTTACGAGGCGGTGTGCCACGCCGCAGTTCGTTCCCGATCGTGGTAGGAGAACAGCCCAACTCTCTGGCAATGGCTCTGTTGGACAGTCCTTGCCGCTTCAGGGCTTGAATAGCGCCTCTTTCTTCTCGCTGAAGATGTTGCCCGCTCTTGCGTTCCGGCAGATCTGTGATATAATGACGGCAGTCCATAGTGATTGCACTCCCTCGATAAATGTTGTGTGGTAACTACATTTTATCATGCGGGTATATCACTATGGATTTTTCTTTTAGGTGTCCAACTTCATTTTACAATTAACCTTTCAATTTCATAATCAAGTTACACCGGATGAAAACCGGAGGGAATTTCTCCCCTCACGCACCCAGATGCTTATTCAGCGCATCCACCGCTGCCTGTTCCTTCCCCTCCGACAGATGGGTATAGATTTTCAGCGTGACCTGGATGTCGCTGTGGCCCAGGAATTTCTGCGCCGATTTGACGTCCACCCCGGCATCGTAGAGCGTACTGGCCATCGTGTGCCTCAACTGGTGTGCGCTGAATTCCTTGAGGGCTTGCACCTTCGGCCTGCTCCGACTGGCGTCCCGTCCCCCGGCTTTGAGATTGAGGTAATGAAGGTAGCTGTTCCAAGCTACGTTGTAGGCAGTATGCGTCATGATCTCTCCCCTCACCGAGGGGCAGACATATTCCGATTCCGCCCCATCCTTTGCCTTTTGAAGCGATGGGATTATCTTTTTCGGGATTGGAACTGTTCGTATACGCTAAAGCAGATTGACAATGCCGATAAGTTCATCCGGGCGATAGAGGAATATATGAGCCGCATTTGACCGGCAGCAGTTCATCATCCGTTCATCATGAGCATAGAATACAGCCCGCTTTGAAACTCGGACACACACAGGCAGCGTACAGGAAACCCAGACGTTTCAAGGGGTTTGGGCTTCGGAAGATGCCTAAGCTCCATCCCCACATGCATTCATACCTGGAGTGTCATGTGTTCGAGTCACATCGTCGCTACCAGAATGGTGCACCCCAAAGATATGCACCCGAAAAGCCCAGACGTTGTCTGGGCTTTTCGTTTCCAGAGCGCGTTCGCGGCGCGAATGGCTTGCCGTAGATATTTGAAACTAAGAATACTCGAAATGATAAGATACAATAAGTTGCGCAAATTGAAAATAGGATAAAAAGAGACATAGGTTGCAGAACTCTGGTAGAATGAAGTTACCGCACAGCATTCTGAAAGGAGTCTGTAAACCATGTCTGAGAAAATTGTACAGCTAAACGAGGAAGTAATCAAGGGCCAGCTTAAGGAATTGGTCCGGGGCAGTGTAGAAGAAACGCTGAATGAACTGCTGGAGCAGGAGGCAGAGAAACTGACCCAGGCTGCCCGCTACGAGCGCAATGAGGCCCGCCAGGGCTACCGTAGCGGCCACTATGACCGGAACCTTACCACCACCTCCGGAAATATCACGCTCCATGTGCCTCGTCTCAAGGGTGTCTCTTTTGAAACGGCCATCATTGAGCGGTATCGCCGCCGGGAGAGCAGCGTGGAGGAAGCCCTCATTGAGATGTACCTTGCCGGCGTCTCTGTGCGCCGTGTGGAGGATATTACCGAGGCCCTGTGGGGCAGCAAGGTATCTCCGGCTACCATCAGTGAACTGAACAAGAAAGCCTATGTCCACATTGAGGATTGGCGGAACCGTCCCTTGCAGGGCGGTAAATATCCGTATGTCTATGTGGACGGTATCTACCTGCGCCGCAACTGGGGCGGAGAATACCAAAATGTTGCGATTCTGGTGGCAATCGCGGTGAATGAGGCCGGATACCGTGAGGTTCTGGGCGCTGCCGAGGGCATGAAGGAGGACAAGGCCAGTTGGGTCAGTTTCTTCCAGTGGCTGCGCGGACGCGGCTTGGATGGTGTGAAGCTCATCGTCGGCGACAAGTGCTTGGGAATGCTGGAAGCCGTGGGAGAAGTATTTCCTGACGCCAAATACCAGCGCTGTACGGTCCATTTTTACCGGAATGTGTTTTCCGTTGTTCCTCGCTCCAAAGTAAAATTAGTGGCTAAGATGCTCAAGGCGATCCACGCCCAGGAAAGCAAGAAGGCTGTCCGTGAAAAGGCCAAAGCTGTGGTGGCCCAGCTGAGGGAGATGAAGCTGAAGGAGGCTGCCAAAAAGGTGGAGGACAGTTTTGAGGAAACTCTGACTTATTGTGATTTTCCCTATGAGCACTGGACCAGGATCCGTACCAACAATGTGATTGAAAGGCTGAACCGTGAGATCCGCCGCCATACCCGCGTGGTGGGGACCTTCCCGGACGGCAACTCTGCCCTCATGCTGGTCTGTGCCAGACTGCGCCATGTGGTCGGCACCCAGTGGGGCAACAAGAAATACATGAATATGAAGCACTTAGAGACGTCTCTGGAAGACTTCTCTATTGCCGGCTCACCTCATTCAGCCAGAGCCTGCAAACCAATTTGCGCATAAATGTTGACAGTACTCTCGAAATCGCATTAAGAACACCTTTTGCCGCTCAAGTTGGTCTATTATAGCCTTCCGGAGCGGCTTTTTGCGTTCTTTTCCCTGATAATCTCGCCGTTTTCACTTTGTTTTCAATTGAATAGGAAGCTGGGATAGAGACATTTTTTCAGAAAAAAAGGGGCGGCGCACCGCCGCCCACTGTTTTAATGCAGTTTACTTTATCTCCAGCCTGCCAGAGACTATTCGTCTGCCGGACTTGCGGTCGAAGAGCATTATATCGCTGCCGGTAAAGCTGAACTTGCTCTTTGTACCTATGGCAAAAAGCGAGCTGCCGAAGGCTACGCTGGTAAGCAGGAACTCGCCTACCCTGATCTTCAGGGTGCACTCCATGCCGGTGGGCATTACTCCGTATATCTCGCCGTCTATGCCGCTCTCGCCGGACATGGCGATGAACTCGGGCCTTACACCCAGCACGAAATCGCCATCCGTTATCTCGGGCTCCTCCGTAAGGGCGTCGTCATTCTCCTCTACCTTTGCAATATGGGGACGGAACGCCTCGTCCTTATTGCTCTTTTCCACGTAGCCCTTGGCCTTTGCCCGCTCGGCATTGGCGGCGGCTGCCACATCCGCATCGGCGTCCCGCTTGACATACCAGGCTGCAAGGTCCAGCTTTTCGTTGGGGATGAACCTGGCTTCCGCCCAGCCCAGCATTGTAAGCCGTATATTTTCGCCCTCCTGATCGCCGTGGGCGTTTATAAAGTTTATGGAGGGATTGCCGACGAAGTCGGCCACAAAGAGATTGTCCGGGCTGTTGTATACCTTGAGCGGCGGATCGTACTGCTGCAATACTCCGTTGTTTATGAGGCATATCCTGGTGGCGAGGGTCATTGCCTCCATCTGGTCATGGGTGACGTATACGAAGGTACTGCCCGTCTCAAGGTGCAGGCGCTGCAATTCATAGCGCATCTCCAAACGCAGCTTTGCATCCAGGTTGGAAAGGGGTTCGTCCATAAACAGCACGGAGGGCTCGGGCGCAAGGGTTCTTGCTATTGCCACGCGCTGCTGCTGCCCCCCGGAAAGCTCCGCCGGGTATCTGTCCATAAACATGCTTATCTTGACTATTCTGGATACCCTGCGCACGGACAGGTCTATCTCTTCCCTGGTGAGCTTGCGCTCCTCCATGACGGTCTTTCCGTCCCTGGTGAACTCGCAGGCGGCATTGAGCTCCATGCCCTTGGCCTTTGCAGCGGCCTTCCTGCCATCTACAACGGCAGCCAGCTTGGCCGTTATATCGGCAGCGAGCTTCGCAGGATCCTTTGACGACTGAAGGTCATACTTATACAGCTCCTTGGCGGTAAACATGGAGATGGTGTACGCATCTATGAGCTTTATGTAGGCCTTTTTTTGGTCGAGGGCGCCCTTCTTGTTGCGGCAGTCCTCTATCTGCCTTACTACGTCGGCAGGGTTACTGAGTATATCGATGAGCTTTGCTGCGTTGCGGGCCTCAAAGTCCACCTTTGCCATCTCGCCCTTTATGTTGCTCAGGCCGAAGGCTATGTTGTCGTATACAGTCATATTGGGCCAGAGGGCATAGTTCTGGAAAAGGAAGCCCACCTTGCGCTTGTTTGGCGGTATGTTTATGCCGAGATCGCTGTCGAACACCACCGTGTCGCCTATCTCTATGCGGCCGCTGGTGGGAGTTTCCAAGCCGGCTATCATACGCAATGTAGTGGTCTTGCCGCAGCCGGAAGGACCGAGCAGCGTGACGAAGGAGGCATCGTCAATGGAAAGGTTCAGGTTTTCCACTGCGTAAAAGCCGCCCCATCTCTTTGTAACGTTTTTCAGTTCAATTTTAGGCATTGCCTTAACCTCCTATACCTTTATCAAGGCTTGCACCGGTTACTTTGTTTACCAGCGCATTGCAGATGAGTATGGTCACTATAAGTATGAGATTTATGCCGCTTGAGAAGGCGTAAAGACCCATCTCGTCAAAGTAGTCCAGCGTGGTGGAAAGTATGAAGCCCTGCACGCAAAGAAGTATGAACAGCGACAGCTCGCGGAGGCAGGTCATAAAGGGCAGTAAATAGCCGCTTATGATGGACGTCTTCTGAATGGGTATGATTATACGGGTCATTCGCTTTGTCCAGGGTATATCCTGAATTATTGCGGCCTCCTCTATCTCGCCGCTCAGTTGAAGCATGGAGTTAAGGCTGCTTCTGCTGGCAAAAGGTATGTACTTTACCGTACCCACTATGATGAGCAGGGCGTAGGTGTTGAACAGGTTCACATACTTATTTGAGAACAGTATGAAGAAGGCCACGCCAACCGCTATGGAAGGCATAAGGTATGGCAGAAACGCCATGCTGTTCACGTAGTTCGCCCACCTGCTGCGGCGGTTCTTGGATACCGCATAGCCTATCAGCGTGCCTATTGTGCCGGCAGTCAGCGCGCAGCATACGGATACCATTATGGTTCCCTTGTAGGCATGCCATATCATGTCGTTGTAAAGTATGCCCTGTTGGCCGTACATGCCGTTCTCAGTTATGTTCTCGTTGGTGACCCACCACTTTGTGGTCAGGTTGTCCGGGTCGCCGGTGTACAGGAAGCTGTAGTCGCCGGGATTTGGCAGGAAGGTCTCAAAGGCGAAGGACACTATGGGGAATATGCTTGTAAAAAAGGTTATTATTATAAGTATTATAGCTATGATGTACTTGCCGGATCTGCCCAGGTTGAATTTGGATATCTGGCCGGACTTGCCGGTGACCGTGGTATAGCTCTTTCTGCTTTTTACGCTTATCTGGTTCAGAAGCAGTATCGCCACGCCGAATATCATCATCAGTATGGCTAAAATGCTGGCCTCGCCCGTGTATTTGGAGTTCAGCGACACGTACTTTGTGGAGAGCGTCGCAAGGCCAAGGTAATGCGGCACGGGATAGCTGCCCATTGCGCTGCCGAATACCAGAAGTATGGTGGAGAGTATTGCGGGCTTTATCATGGGAAGCGTCACACGGAACATGGTCTTCCAGCGGGGGGTGTCGAGTATGGTTGCCGCCTCTTCTAAGTTGGCGTCCATGTTGCGGAATATGCCGCCTATGAGTATGTATGCGAAGGGCGCGTAATGCAGGCCCAGCACCACGGCGCTGGGGAAAAGACCCTTGCACCACCATATTGGCATGGTGATATTGAATACAGAAGCAAGCAGGCCGTTTGATGTGCCCGTTATAAGGTTGCTGTTAAAGAGGTTCTGCCATACTACCGCCAGGGTCCACTGGGGCATTATGTATGGGAATATAAATATGGAACTCAGGTATTTTCTGAATTTCATGTTTGTCCTTGTGATAAGGAAAGCAAACACGCCGCCGAATAGTATTGATATAACGCAGGACATAACTGAAAGCAGCACCGTGTTCAGGAGCGGCGTCCAAAGGTTGGCCTTGGCCAGCCTGCTTGTGAACAGGTCTACATAGTTAATGGCGGAATAACCGGAGGACATTCCGGTAAGATGCTCGTCTATGGTTCCGGGGTGGATAACGAAGGTATCCCTTACTATTGCCACTATGGGCGCCACCGTGGTTATGGTGAGCACTATGCCCATTAGCAGCAGCACGACATTCTGCGGCTTGGAAAAATAGGTCTTGAGCTTATTGAGGCGTATCTGCCACGCTCCGGCCTTCTGTTGCGGGTTTTGCTGCATATAGTTACCTCCGATGGCGATAAGGGCGTCTTAGATAAGTAAGACGCCCTTGCCGTTTACTCAGTTTACAGTACTAACCTTCGGTGTACTTGGTCAGCATCTCAATCCAGCTGCCTACGGTGAAGGCGACGGAAGCGCAGTACTCGGGGTCTTCAATGACAAGCTCGCCGTTGTTCTTCCACCAGTCGAAGCCGCGGTCGTTCTTGCAGTCGAATACGTTTACGCCGTCCTCATAGCCGCCCTGGCTGTGATGATAGGTGGCCTCGACCTCCTCTGCGACCTTGGGGTTGGAGGAGTAACCGCCCATGTCCTTGCCCCAGGCACTGAAGCCATCGGCGGTGCAGGTCATGTAAGCGATAAAGGCGCAGGCGGTCCAGGGCAGGGGACTGTTCTCGGTTACAAACAGATAATGGCAGTAGCCGTAGCCGCCGATGCCGGTGTAGTCGTCCTGATAAGCGGCGACGGTGATGTTGTTCTTGGATACGCCGGCGGATTCCTCAACGGAACGGAGCTTGGAGTATACCAGAAGGCCGAACTGATCGGTTGCGGACTTGGACACCAGGGTGTTGCAGATAGGTCCGTCATCGGTCTGGGCATTGTAGCTCTCTACCCACAGTTTGATCCAAGCAAGGGCGTATGCGCCGTCAGCGCCGAGGCCCAAGTCGGCCGCATCGGCAGCCATCTCGTCGATAACGGGCTTGAAGTAAGCCTGCTTTTCGGCGTCGAGGGCGTCAAAGGCAGCCTTCAGATATGCGGCATAGGTATCCTCGGTGAGCATATAGAGGAAGTTCTTGCCCACGATTTCGGAATCGATATCCATATAGAGGCCATGCTCGCCTTCGGCTACAAAGTCCCAGCAGTTCTTGTAGGTCTTGCTGCCGGTGTTGTTGAACATGAATACCTTGTTCAGGGTCTGGAGGGGCAGATAGCCCTCGTACTCTTCGGCGGTTGTGCCGTTGGCGGCAGCCCAGTCAAGGGGTATGAAGGTATCCAGGATGCCGGTGCGTACCATTTTGCTCTCGATCTGGTTGCCGTCCTGAATGAGGGTCATGGCATAGGTGCCTACGTCCTTGAGGGAGTCGGCGGTGAGCTGATCGAAGATCTTGTTGTTCTTGGGCTGCTGCCAGTCGAACTCCATGGTGTAATTGGGGTCGATGGTCTGCAAGTACTCAATGAACAGAGGCAGTGCAGACTTGCCGCGGCTGGAGTTGCCAACGCCGTAGAAGGTAGCGCCGTTGGATTCTTCTATTGCCTTCTTGGCTAGTTCTTCCAGGGTCATGCCTTCGGCTTCCTTGATGATCTTCTGGGTATCGGTAAGCTCAGCCTCAGGCTCGGCGGGAGCCGCCGCTTCTTCGGTGCCTTCGGCTTCGGGAGCTTCCTGGGTTGCAGGTGCCGCAGGGGCAGCGCAGGCAGCAAGGCTAAGCGCCATGCAGAGTACCAGCATGATAGCAATCAATTTTTTCACTGTTCTTTCCTCCTGTTGATTTTGATGTGTTATGAACCGAGCGGTTTCTTGATATGGCTTGTTGAATAAGATACCGCCTTATGTTTTTATTTTACAGGCATTCTATTCGTTTATTACAGGGGATAATCCTGTCATTATTTTCAAAATTCTGATATGTTTTGCTTTAATAGTTATTTTTTGATATACTTTATATTGGATAAGAATAATAACAAAAAATGTAAATTATCATTGATGGCAGGATATACATTATTATGAAATGCAGCGATGCAGCATTGCTTTCAGACCTCGACGGAACGCTTTTTAACTGCCGCGGGGAAGTTTCTATAAATAACAGGAATGCGATAGAGGACTTTATAGCTCAGGGCGGCATGTTCGGTATTGCCACCGGCCGCGCCTCGCAAAACGCCTTGCAGCACCTCCCGGGCATAAGCATCAACGCACCATCTATAGTATTCAATGGGGCTGCGGTATACGACTATGTAAATAAGCGCTACATCTTGGCGAACTATCTCGACGCCGAATCTCTCCCCCTTATAAAGGAGCTTGCGGAGTGCGGTAAAAGGCTGGATATACAGCTGTACACCGAATACGGCATATTCTACGTAACGCCGGAGAAACGCTCATATAAGCCGTTCGTGGATATGCACCGCCCCTGCACCTTCTGTAAGGTTGATGACATAGCGGACAGGCCATGGCTCAAGACGCTTTTTCTGGGTGCGGAGGAGGATCTCGACTATGCCAGGGAGCTCATAGCAAAACGCGGCCTCGAGGATAAATTCGACATAGTGCCCGGAACAACCGACATACTTCCGGACGCCAAATACATAGAGCTTTTGCCCCACGGCACAAACAAGGGCAGCGGAGTGGAAGCCCTGCGCACACTTTCCTCCCTTTCCGGGCGCAGTATAATATGCGTGGGGGACTATTGGAACGACCTTGAGATGCTGCAAAGGGCGGACGTGGCATGCGTCCCCCTGAACGGCGCGGAAGAAGTAAAGGCCCTGGCCCATTACATAACCCCGGACAATAATCACGACGCAATAGCCTATATAATAGAAAAAATCATACCCGGGCTGTAATCCTTTGCAAAGGAGGGTACCGCAATGAAGCGAAACACAAGGGTTGTATGGATCTTATGCGTGTGCCTTTGGGCGTTGTCCTGCTTAGGCTGCGCCCGGAACGGAAATGCCCTTGCACAGTACGCCCCCGATGAAGCTGACAGGCTTACCGTATATACCTCCCACAAGCAGGAGGTATATGAGCCCATAATCACTGAATTCGAGAACCGCACCGGCATCTGGGTCACCGTTGAGACGGGCGGCACCAACGAGCTTCTTGAGCGCATAGCGAGTGAAACAGGCTCCCCCGTATGCGACATAATGTTCGGCGGCGGCGTAGACAGCCTGGAATCGTATAAGGGCTACTTCAGCCCGTATCAAAGCCCCGAAGAGGCGGGCATAGACCCGGCTTTTCTCTCTGAGGATCACATGTGGGCGCCCTTCTCAATCCTTCCCACAGTAATAATCTACAATCAAAAGCTGGTTCCCGCCCATACCGTCACAGGCTGGCGGGACCTCATAGATCCCCGCTGGAAGGGCAAGATAGCCTTTGCCGACCCCTCCGCCTCAGGTTCCAGCTATACCGCCCTCGCCACGCTGTGCCAGATAATACCCAAGGATACCGAGTCGGTGCTGCGGCAGTTTGCAAAAAACCTGGGCGGCAGCCAGTTCGGCGGCTCCGGCGACGTGGTAAAGGCGGTTGCCGACGGCACCTGCTTTTTAGGAATCACCCTCGAAGAAACAGCCATGAAGCGCATAGCTGAGGGGTACGACATAAAGCTTCTGTACCCCGCCGAGGGCACCAGCGCCGTACCCGACGGCAGCGCCCTGATAAAAGGCGCGCCACACGAGGACAACGCCAAGCTGTTTCTCGACTTTGTGCTGAGCCGCGGCGCTCAGGAAAGGCTTGCCCAACAGTTTTACAGGCGGCCCGTGTGCAGCGACATACAGCGGCAGAAGGAGCTTTCTCCCCTTGAAGACATAGCCCTGATAGACTACAGCGTATCCTGGGCAAGCGAAAACCACGACCATATGCTGGAGCGCTGGTCCGCCCTGATGGAACAGGAGGCGGGCAGATGAAGCTTATATTTACCCGCGGAACATTCAGGGAAAAGCTGTTTTCTTCAATGCTTTTCACCACCCTCACCACGCTCATGCTGTGCAGCTCGCTGCTGCTCATAGTATTCAGCTCCCGCATGGAGGACAGCGCACGGCAGGAGGCGGATACGCTTATATCCGTAGTATCCTCTTCCATCAGCGACCTGCGAGATTCCACCGAAAAGATAGGCTCAAAGCTCAACCGCAATTCTCTCGTGATAAACGCCATGTCAGGGGGCGGGGCGTTCCCACAGCAGACATACTACGAGCTGTACAACGCCACAAGCGGTCTTCGGGACTATGTGCAATTTTACCTTTACGACACCAACGGCGCTTTGCAATACTCTACCTCCAGCGCAGGGCACTCACGCACCCTGCCTACAAACTGGGGCATACTCCTTGCGGCGGCAAGTCACCACGGGGAGCTTGTGTTCCGGGGGGCAGACGCATTCAGCTACCCAGACCGGGATGCGGTGCTGTACGCCGCCCGGAGCATCGTGAACAACTCGGGCGATGCGGTTGGCTACTTCGTTGCGAACCTTTCCGAAGACAATCTGCAGGAGCTTTTGGAGGGCAAGTTCGGCAGCCGCAACACCCTCTACATTACCGACGCCTTCATGCGCACCATATACTGCTCCCGTCCGGCGGAAACTGATTCCCCCGTGCCCGCGCTGCGTTCCGCAATGCTCAGCAACACCCCCGTATCCTCCGACGAGTACAACTACTACATGCGCCACGAGCCCACAAGCGGCCTGTATATAATACTTCGCCAGCCAAAGGCATTCACCCGGGACACAACGAGACTTCTGAGGACAGTGGCCTCATTTCTCGTCCTCGGCAGCATAGCCCTCTGCGTGTTCGTCTCCTTCAACCTGAGCAGACAGCTTTCAGACCCCATAGGCAAGATAACCTCCGCCATGGCGGAGGTGGAAAAGGGCAGCCTGGATACCCGCGTAAACCTTCACCGCAGCGACGAATTGGGGCAGCTCGCGGATAACTTCGACAACATGGTAGAGCGCCTCAAAACCTACATGGATAAACTCATACAGGGTCAGCGGGACTTGGATGAGGCTCAGATACGCATGATGCAGGCACAGCTGAACCCTCACTTCCTCTGCAACACGCTGGACACGATGAAGTGAATAGGCAAGATGAACGGTGTGCCCGAAATATCCAACATATCCATGGATCTTGCGGACATACTGCGGGCCTGCATATCTACAGATGAATTCGTTCTACTTGGGGACGAGTTGGAGCTTCTGAACCGCTACATACGCATACAACGCATACGCTTCCCCGGACGCTTTACCTATGCCGCAAGGGGCCATGAGAAATACATTGACTGTATAGTCCCAAAGCTCATACTCCAGCCCCTTGTGGAAAACGCCATACTTCACGGCCTTGCCGACCGGGACAACGGCAGCATAGTCCTCTCCGTATCGGAGCAGCCCGGCAGCCTGCTCAGGATAGCCGTATCCGACGACGGCAGCGGCATACCCGACGAGGTGATACGGCGCTTTGCACAGGATGGCCCTGCCCGCGAGGGGCGGCTTGGCCTGTACAACGTAAACCTTATACTCAAGAAATACTACGGGACCGATTTCGGGCTTCACCTCAGGAATAATCCGGAAGGCGGCGCTACAGTCTACGCGCTGCTGCCCATCACAAGGAGGGAAACAGATGCTTAAAGTTCTCGTTGTGGAAGATGAGCCATATGTGCGCCGGGGCATTGTGCTGTCGGTAGACTGGACGGCGCTGGACTGCTTCGTGGTAGGCGAGGCGGCCAACGGCGAGGAGGGCTACGACGCGGCGCTGAAATTCCAGCCCAACATCATCATAACCGACATACGCATGCCTAAGATGGACGGCATCGAGATGCTCAAGCGGCTTAGGGAGGCCGGCTGCAAGTCCGAGGTGATAATACTCACTGCCTACAGCGACTTTGAGTACGCCCAAAACGCGCTGCATTACGGCGCGGCGGACTACCTTCTCAAGCCCTTCCACGATGGCGAACTGGAGCAGGTGATAGTCTCCATACATTCCCGCCTCATGGCCCGGCAGGGCAACGCCGCGGAATCTCTACCCGCCCTTCAGCTCAAGAAAGGCGACAAGAGCAAGTACGTAATGGAGTCCCTCGCCTACATTGCGGGTCACTACAACGACCCGGACATAGGCGTTGGCTCCATAGCCGCAAACGCAGGCATAAGCGAGGGCTACCTTTGCCATATATTCAAAAAAGAGACAAACTACACCCTGATGGAGTATCTATCCCAGTACCGCATGCACGTAGCCATGCAGCTCCTCCGGGACTGCCGGGTAAAAATATACGAGGTGGCCGAACAGGTGGGGTACAGGGATATCGCCTATTTTTCCAGCATGTTCCGCAAGATAGTCGGCGTCACTCCCTCAGAGTATCAGGACAGGTGCAAATAATCCGGCGCAAGATAAGCTTTAACATGAGCATGGCATATATCCAATATAATTGGAGGATCCAGAGTCTCTTCGTTATCGTCAGAATGTTCCGTGTGCGCTTCGCCATACAGCCGGCTTTCTTTCGGAGAAAGCCGGCTGTATGGCCTGTTATATCTGAGGTTAAATAGCAATCGCTGCTTTTCTTTTACACAATGCCCGGATTATCTTTTACATACGCCATCGTTACTCCCATACCTTTCCTCCAGAACGGCTACGCCCTGGGAGAGTATCTCACGGGTGAGGCTGACGGCCTGCTGCTCGTCCTTGGCCTTTATGGCGGCAAGCAGCCTGCGGTGCAGGCGCGCAGATTCCTGCACGTCCCCCGCCTTAACGCTGTAATGCTGTTTTATGAGCGCCCGTATCACCGGCTCAAATGCGCGGAAAAACATGCTGTATATGCCGTTGCCCGAGGCCTGGGTCAGCCGGTAATGGAACTGGTACACCTGCTCCTCCGGGTCGCCGTCCTGCTCAAGTGCGTCAATGCAACCCTCCATCTCGGCATACGTGCTGTCGTATATATTCTCGCATGCAAGCCTTGCGCATTCCATCTCCACCAGCCGGCGGAAGTCCATCATATCAGAAAATATGGAATGATCCAGCTCTACCGAATCGTATGACATTATTGCCGCCAGCGACTGCGGCGTGGGGTACTTGCGGTAATCCCGCACCACAGTCCCCCGGCGCGGCTGTATATTGAGAAAGCCCATGCTTTCCAGCTCCAGCACGCTCTGGTTCACGCTGCTGCGGGATATGCCCATCATCTCGGCAAGCTCCCTTTCCGGCGGCAGCCTGTCCCCCGGCTTAAGCTCGCCTGAGATTATCTTGCTCATTATGGCCTGCGTGCAGTTCTGCTTTAGCGTCGGCGTATTTTTTAATAAGCTCCGCCGTGATGAAGCCATGCTCATAGCCCTCGGCTGCTTCGTCGGACAATACATGTACTACCTTTACCCTGCTGTTTGAGCGGGCGGCTACCGCCTCCAGCTCCTCCTTTAGCAGTATGGTATCCTTCGTGCGGCTGCCGTAGAGTATGGCAAGGTCAAAGTACTCTATGCCGTCCGTAACGGCGCAGGCCATGGAGTAAAACGGGGTTATGCCGCTGCCGCCAGCCATGGCTACCGCATGCTTCGCGTCCCTGAGGCCCTGATAGTAGAAGTCTCCCTGAGGGCCGGAAATGGTAACCTGATCCCCCTCTTTCCAGTTGTCAAGTATGTATTCCGAGGCATATCCGCCCTTTGAGCGGCGGATTGTCAAGGTATAGCTGCCGTTCAGCGCATCCTTTGGCCCGGAGCAGATGGAATAGGGCTTGAACAGCCTTGCGCCCTCTATGTTAAGCTCCACCGCCACGTACTGGCCTGCCCTGAAGTACGCCATGCCTTCCGTTCCCCGGGAGGTATCCGGCACAAGGGTATAGCTCCTGGCGTCATCGTGATCCACTACCTTGGCTATCTTTACGCACTGCTTTTCGGGGTGCAGCTTTTCAGCCAGTATGTTGGAATTGAATACAGACTGGGGCATTCCGTCCCCGGCGGCGGCGATGTGCGCCTCGCGCACCTTTACCTCGCTCAAAAACGCACCTACGCCCAGGCCCTTAAGGGTCGACTTATCGTAATTGTATTTTGCCATTTTACTTGCCCTCCTTCATGTCGAGAAGCGTATAGCGCGCCTGCTCTGCGCCGGAGAGGTACGCCTGTGAGTAGCCGTCCATCTGCGTGCCGTGGCCGCCGCAGAAGCGAAGCCCCTTTATGGTATAGTCCAGCTTGTGCCCGCTCTGCACCCTTGGGAACATGCCGTCCCATGTGCCGCAGGCGTAACCGTATACGTCGCCCTGAGGCGTGCCAAGATACCGCGCCCAAGTAACGGGAGACGCCACTACTATTTCTTCAATATGGCTGCGCAGGTCTATGCCCGTCAGCTTTTCAAAGTGGGTTACGCATTCCTCACAGCTATGCCGTGCTGTTTGGCTTCTAAAACCTTGTGTGTCCTTGTCAACTGATGGTATCTACATTGCTGAATTAACATTTATGTCTGCATCATATAGCATGGTTACAAAATCGGGATAATAGAAGCCCTTCTATTGCGCCAAAGCATTGACAATAGCTAAAAATTTTTGTAGAATTAATATCATTTGTTAGATTACATGCTTCAGCAATACCGGATTATATTCACATTTTTAAAATATAAATATACTGCCAGTCAGGGCAAAGAATCAAACATACTGAAGGGGTTGGGCCGATGGAAGAAATCCTAAGAATGGAACATATTACCAAGCGCTTTGGAGATATGTACGCGAACCGGGACATCAGCTTTGATGTCCGCAAGGGCGAGGTGCATACTCTGCTGGGCGAGAACGGCGCCGGAAAGAGCACATTGATGAACGTGCTGTTCGGCCTTTACCAGCCTACGGAGGGAAGCATATACATACACGGCAAAAAGGTGCGTATAGATTCACCTGCACAGGCGGTAAAGCAGGGCATAGGCATGGTACATCAGCATTTTATGCTGGTGGAGGCCATGACGGTGCTGGAAAATATAATACTGGGCGACCGCAATACAAAGGGCATATTCATAGACAAGGACGCCCGCCGCAGGGAAATACAGAAGCTGGCGGATCAGTACGGCCTTGAGGTGGAGCTGGATAAGCCCATAACCGAGATAGCGGTAGGCGCTCAGCAAAGGGTAGAGATACTCAAGGCGCTGTACAGGGGCGCAGAGCTGCTGGTGCTGGACGAGCCCACGGCCGCGCTGACGGACATAGAGGTGGAAGGGCTGTTCAAGGTAATGAACAAGCTTACCGCCGAGGGAAAGAGCATAATATTCATAAGCCATAAGATGCGCGAGGTGCTGCATATATCCGACCGCGTAACCATACTCCGGGCGGGCAGGAGCATATGTACCCTCAACAGGGACGAGACTACCGGCAAGGAGCTTGCGAACCTTATGATAGGCAGGGAGCTTGCCCCCTCCCATTATGAAAAGATCGAGCAGCCGGGGGAACCGGTAATAGCGCTCAGAAACGTGGATTACTGCAAGGCTTCCAAGCATAACGGCCTCGACGGAGTCAGCCTCACCGTTGGAAGAGGCGAGATAGTGGGCATAGCGGGCGTGGACGGCAACGGTCAGAGCCAGCTTGCCCAAATAGTTACCGGCGTGCTTGTTCCTGAGGGCGGCGAGCTGGACCTTAAGAATAAAAAGATAGCCGTTTTCTCGCCGGAGGGCTTTATAGAGGAGAGGGTATCCCATATACCTGAGGATCGCAACAAGATGGGGCTCATAGGCAGTATGTCCATAAGCGACAATATAGTGCTCAAGTCCACCGAAAAGCCGGAGTTTTCAAAGAAAAAGGGCTTGCTTCTGAAAAAAAAGGCCATTAAGGGCTATGCCGAGGAGATGCGCGAAAAGTACGACATACGCTGCGTATCCGTGGAGCAGGAGGCAAGGAATCTTTCCGGCGGCAACCAGCAGAAGGTGATACTGGCCCGTGAGCTTGAGGGCAACCCGGACCTGCTGGTGGCGGTACATCCTACCCGCGGCCTTGACATAGGCGCTACCCGCTTCGTGCATGACAGCATGATAGCGGCACGGGACAGGGGCTGCGGCGTGCTGCTCATAAGCGCGGACTTTGACGAGATACTGGAGGTTTCGGACAGGATAGTGGTCATGTTCGAGGGGCGGGTAATGGGTGAATACCCGGGCAAGAACCCTCCCATACAGGAGATAAGCCTTGCCATGGCGGGCAAGTAAGGAGGACGGCATGAAAAACACCAGGATGATAAGCCTGCTGGTTCCCATAATATCCGTAATACTGGCCTTTCTCATAGGCTGCATAATAATGGCGGCGCTGAGCGCGAACCCTGCCGTGGCGCTGCAGGCTCTCTGGAAGGGCGCCTTCGGCAGCGTAAGGAACATAGGCACCACGCTCTCCCGCTCCACCCCGCTGATATTCACCGGCCTCTGCGCCTGCTTTGCCTATAAGTGCGGCGTGTTCAACCTGGGCGGCGAGGGCCAGTTTATAATGGGCTCCGTGGTGTGCACCGTGATAGCCACCCAATGCGGCTTTACCGGGCTGCCCGCCATAATAATATGCCTTATAGCCGGCGCCGTGGCAGGCGGCCTTTGGGCGATGATACCCGGTGTGCTGAAGGTGTACAGAGGGCAAAACGAGATGATAATCTCCATAATGATGAACTACATAGCCACGCTTTTCATGGGAGTGCTGTTCACAAATTGGCTGAGGGACGGCTCTGTCCCGCAAACCATAGCGGTGCCTGACGGGACGCGGCTTACCAGGCTGTTCGGACTGCGCGCCACCTCTGCCTTCATCATAGCCATAGCCGTAGGCCTAATAGTTTACTATTTCCTGTTCAACACCTCAAAGGGCTTCCGGCTCAGAGCGGTGGGCTTCAACATGACCGCCGCCAAGTTCAACGGCTTCGCAGTGGAAAAGTACTTTCTATTCAGCTTTCTCATATCCGGCATGATAGCGGGCCTGGGCGGCAGCGCGGAGATACTCGGTACCCAATTCTTCCTTAT
>JABLTQ010036898.1_pt1 | contig 34866 bp, 30 predicted proteins | sample 7160101 | NCBI WGS metagenome assembly JABLTQ01 (sample SAMN14651228, study PRJNA627086) | human gut metagenome | isolation source: feces | host: Homo sapiens
GGGGCTAAGTTCTCTTTTGCGTGCCAAAAGAGAACCAGAAAAGCACCCGCTACTTTCGAGGCGCGGGAGGCACGAATCAAGGGCTGCTCGCCCTTGATAATCCCGAAGGAGTTGTCGAAACGGAAAAAAGCTAGTCGCTGCGCTTAACGCTTTTTTCTCGTTTCTCCGATTTGCTGCTTTGCAGCTGGTGTTACCAACTACGTGCGAGTAGGCTTCGTCTATTTACGGCTTTGCCGAAAATGGACGGTGAAGCGTCGGAGTGCTTTAGTTGCCTAAATTGCAACCTGATTGCAATTTAGGCGCAGGGAAGAGTATACACGGATTCTGTGTGAAATGCAAGACTAAAATGCAATCTTTTTGCATTTTTCTCAAAAGAATGACTCTTAAAACCTTTTTTGGAAGAAATTCAATTAAACCTATTGACAATATGGGTATGAGGGAATATAATGCAGACAACAAAACCACACGCCTTGTAGGTAAGTAGGAATTTCGGAAAGGAGGGTACTCAAATGACGCTGATTTGGAAAAGTCTTCTGCACGCCAACTTCCGCTGTGGGCGAATGTACAGCGCCCGGGCCGAGAAACAAACTCTGAGCCATAGCTGTACGGTGCCCTCTATGCCGCGAATGTGCGAGCGAATGTGACGCCCGAGACAGACAAAAGGCTCTGAGCTGAGAATGATTTCTTTGCCCGGCAGACGAAAGGTGAAACTCCCCACGCTGCCGGGCATTTTTATGAGCAAAAATAATACTTTGAGTACAGATGGAGAGGAAAAATACTATGTCTGACTATAAATTTGAGACCCTGCAGCTTCACGTTGGCCAGGAGCAGGCCGATCCCGCTACCGATTCCCGTGCTGTGCCTATCTACCAGACCACTTCCTATGTCTTCCGCAACAGCCAGCACGCCGCTGACCGCTTTGGTCTGGCCGACGCCGGCAACATCTATGGCCGTCTGACCAACTCCACCCAGGATGTGTTCGAGAAGCGCATTGCCGCTCTGGAAGGCGGCGTGGCTGCTCTGGCTACTGCTTCCGGTGCAGCTGCCATCACCTACACCATCGAGGCACTGGCTCAGGCCGGCGACCACATCGTAGCTCAGAAGACCATCTACGGCGGTAGTTACAATCTGCTGGAGCACACCCTGACCCAGTTCGGCGTCACCACCACCTTTGTGGACGCTCACGATCTGGAAGAGGTCGAGAACGCTATCCAGCCCAACACCAAGGCTGTCTACCTCGAGACTCTGGGCAACCCCAACAGTGATATTCCTGATATTGATGCCATCGCAGCCATCGCTCACAAGCATGGCCTGCCGCTGGTCATTGATAACACCTTCGGCACCCCGTACCTGATCCGTCCCATCGAGCATGGCGCTGACATCGTCGTCCACTCCGCTACCAAGTTCATCGGCGGCCACGGCACCACGCTGGGCGGCATCATCGTGGATAGCGGCAAGTTCGACTGGAAGGCCAGCGGCAAGTACGGCAACATCGCCGCCCCCAACCCCAGCTACCACGGCGTGTCCTTCGCTGACGCAGCCGGCCCCGCCGCTTTCGTCACCTACATCCGCGCCATCCTGCTGCGTGATACCGGCGCTACCATCTCTCCGTTCAACGCCTTCCTGCTGCTGCAGGGTACCGAGACCCTGAGTCTGCGCATTGAGCGCCATGTGGAGAACACCAAGAAGGTCGTCGAGTTTCTGGCCAACCATCCCCAGGTCGAGAAGGTCAACCATCCCTCTCTGCCGGATCACCCCGACCACGCCCTGTATGAGAAGTACTTCCCCAACGGCGGCGCTTCCATCTTCACCTTCAACATCAAGGGCGGCCGTGAGGAAGCATTCAAGTTCATCGACAACCTGAAGGTCTTCTCTCTGCTGGCAAATGTGGCCGACGTCAAGAGTCTGGTCATCCATCCGGCTTCCACCACTCACAGCCAGCTGACCGATGAGGAGCTGGCCGAGCAGCAGATCTACCAGAACACCATCCGCCTGTCCATCGGCACCGAGCACATCGACGACATCATCGCCGACCTCGAGGCAGGCTTCGCAGCCGTCCGCGGCGAGTGATTCTCCGGCAAACCTTCCGTCCCCCGGAAGTATAAAAACGCTATTCTCTCCTCTATTCTCCTGAATTGCATAATAGAAGCAACCAGCCGCCCTGTTACCTTGCAGGGCGGCTGGTTTGCTGTTTGCGGAATGACCGTCTGGCTCAGTGTGCAGGCAGTCATTCCGTTTTATATAAAACCACCCCCGCACAGCTTGCGCCGCGCGGGGGTGTGAGGGGAGAGGATGTTTCAGGAATTATTCGTTGCCGGGGAAGTGGGGGATGCCGTCAAAGCCCTTCTGCAGGTCGGCATCGGTGGGGATGTAGTCGGTCATCTTGCCGTCGTGGAACTTCTCGTAGGCCACCATGTCGAAGTAGCCGGTGCCGGTGAGGCCGAAGACGATAGTTTTCGCCTCGCCCGTCTCCTTGCACTTGAGAGCTTCGTCGATGGCGACGCGGATGGCGTGGCTGCTCTCCGGGGCGGGCAGGATGCCCTCGATGCGGGCAAACTGCTCTGCTGCCTCAAAGACGCTGGTCTGCTCCACGCTGGTGGCCTCCATCAGACCGTCGTGGTAGAGCTGGCTGAGGATGCTGCTCATGCCGTGGTAGCGCAGGCCACCCGCGTGGTTGGGGCTAGGGATGAAGCCGGAGCCGAGGGTGTACATCTTGGCCAGCGGGCAGACCATGCCGGTATCGCAGAAGTCGTAGACAAACTTGCCGCGGGTGAAGCTGGGACAGCTGGCCGGCTCGACGGCGATGAAGCGGTAGTCGGCCTCGCCCCGCAGCTTCTCGCCCATGAAGGGGCTGATGAGGCCGCCGAGGTTGCTGCCGCCGCCGGCGCAGCCGATGATGACGTCGGGCTTGATGCCCAGCTTGTCGAGGGCGGTCTTGGTCTCGAGGCCGATGACGCTCTGGTGGAGCAGTACCTGATTCAGCACACTGCCCAGCACATAGCGGTAGCCGGGAGTAGAGGTGGCGACTTCCACGGCCTCGCTGATGGCACAGCCGAGACTGCCGGTGGTGTCGGGGTGCTCGGCCAGGATCTTGCGGCCCACGTTGGTGGTCATGCTGGGGCTGGGAGTGACCGATGCGCCGTAGGTGCGCATGACCTCGCGGCGGAAGGGTTTCTGCTCATAGCTCACCTTGACCATGTAGACCTTGCAGTCCAGCCCGAAGTAGCTGCAGGCCATGGAGAGGGCGGTACCCCACTGGCCCGCGCCCGTTTCGGTGGTCACGCCCTTGAGGCCCTGTTTCTTGGCGTAGTAAGCCTGCGCGATGGCGCTGTTCAGCTTGTGGCTGCCGCTGGTGTTGTTGCCTTCGAATTTATAGTAGATCTTCGCCGGGGTGCCGAGGGCCTCTTCCAGCCGGTAGGCGCGGCACAGAGGACTCGGACGGTACATCCGGTAGTATTCCCGGATCTCGTCCGGGATGGGGATGTAGGCCGTGGTGTCGTCCAGCTCCTGCTGTACCAGCTCATCGCAGAAAACGCCGTCCAGCTCCCTGGCCGTCATGGGCTTGAGGGTGCCGGGGTTCAGCAGGGGAGCGGGCTTGTTTTTCATATCGGCCCGCACATTGTACCATGCGGTGGGCAGCTCCGATTCTTCCAGATAAAACTTGTACGGGATGTTCGCTTCGGTCTTCATAAGGCTTGTCCTTTCCGGGCCGGATGCACATGCCGGCCCTTGCTTGCGGGACAAGAGGGAAAAATAAAAACCGCTCCTGTCCCAAAACACATTGCGTGAATTGGGACAGGAGCGGATAAAATACTCCTGCGGTGCCACCCAATCTTGACAGGAATGACCCTGCCCACTCGTGATATGCCAACACATACCGGCTTTGTTCACGGAGACGCTCTCCGTCGCCCCTACTGCGCATAAAATGCGGTTCGGTTTGCCCTCAAAAGCCCATTCTCATCCGCGCCCACACTGCCCGGTCTCAGCTGCCCCGGTGCTCTCTGTACTGGTGAGTTTTGCGGTGGTACTTATGCTTTCTCACTGGTTTGGTGGGATTTTATCACCTCACGAAAGTGAAGTCAATACCTTTTCTGAAAAAATTTTGAGAGGCGGAAAGCGAAGTCGTACTACTACCTGAAACCTGTGCGAGAGGGATGAACACCAGCCGCCCCCGGGGGCTGTACGCCGCCCCTGCCATGCAGCCGTAGAGAAAAAAGAGCATCACCGCCACTGCCGCCACCAGAAGCAGTAGCCCCCGGTGGTGGAACGACCAAATGCGATGCCCGGGCCGCTGACGCTGCATACAAGACTCCTCCTTTTGTGGTTTGGGCCATCTTATGCCTGTCAGGGTGCGGCTGTGCGATTGTGCCGGGCCGAAGAGTGTGGTACACTATAGCCATCGAGATTTTTTGTGATACGGAGAAACTTTATGCTGACCATTACACTGCTGGGTACAGCGGCCACCATGCCCCTGCCCGACCGCGCCCTCACGGCGGCGGTGGCCGAATGCGGAGGACACAGCCTCCTGTTCGACTGCGGCGAGGGGACCCAGACTGCCGCCCGCCGGGCCGGAGTCAACCTGATGAAGATGGACGCCGTCTGCCTGACCCATTACCACGGCGACCACATCTTCGGCCTGCCGGGGCTGCTGCAGACGCTGGGCTGTCAGGGCCGCACCCGCCCGCTGGCGCTGTACGGGCCGAAGGGGCTCGGCGAAGTCTGGGCGGCACTGCGGGTGTTGACGGGGCCTCTGCCGTACCCGGTTTATGCTGAGGTGCTGGACGCCCCGGCAGCGCTCTGCGAAAAATTCGGCGGCTGGCCCCAGGGCGCGAAACTCACGCCGGTGCCGACCCGCCACCGTGTCATCAGTCAGGGTTATCGACTCGATCTGCCCCGGGCCGGACGGTTCTTACCCGAACAGGCGCGGGCGTTGGGCGTACCGGTAAAGCAGTGGAAGACGCTCCAGCGCGGCGAGAGTATCACGCTGGACGGTGGACGTGTCATCCAGCCGGAAGCCGTCCTCGGCCCGGCCCGGCAGGGGCTGAGTTTTGTCTTCTCGGGCGACACCGCCCCCTGTCCGGCATTGGAAAAGGCCGCAGCGGGTGCTGACCTTCTGCTCTGCGATTCCACCTATGCTCTGCCGGAGCAGGCCGCGCAGGCCAAACAGTACGGCCACAGCACCTTCGGGCAGAGCGCAGCCCTCGCCGCCAAAGCGGGCGCGAAGCGGCTCTGGCTCGTCCACTATTCGCCCATGATCACCGACCCGGAAGAAGAGCTGGCCCAGGCGCAGAGCCTCTTCCCGGCGGCAGAGTGCGGCTATGACGGCAAGAACATCACCCTGCAATATGAGGAGGCCGAAGAATGAACATCGTCCTGGAACCCGGCGCCTCCGCTCTGCTGGACGCGCTGCACCGGGCAGGTTTTGCGGCCTACGCCGTGGGCGGCTGTGTCCGGGACAGTCTGCTGGGCCTTGCGCCCCACGACTGGGACCTCTGCACCGCCGCCCGCCCGGAGCAGGTGATGGAACTGTTCGGAGAAAAGCAGTGCATCCCCACCGGATTGCAGCATGGCACCGTGACCGTGAAGCGGGACGGCAAGCTCTACGAGATCACCACCTTCCGCACCGAGGGCAGTTATTCCGATGGCCGCCACCCCGACAGCGTGGCCTTTGTACCCGACGTCCGGGAGGACCTGGCCCGGCGGGACTTCACCATCAACGCCATGGCCTACAGCGCCGAAGAGGGCTTGTGCGACCCCTTTGGCGGGCAGGAAGATCTGGCCCGGGGCGTGGTGCGGGCCGTCGGTGAGCCGCTGCGCCGCTTTGAAGAAGACGCTCTGCGCATCCTGCGTCTCTACCGCTTTGCGGCCCGGTTCGGTTTTGTTATCGACGAGGCCACCGAAGCGGCGGCGAAGCAGCTGGCCGCCCACCTCGACTGCGTGTCGGTGGAGCGCATCGAAGAAGAGCTGAACAAGCTTCTGTCTGCCCCGAAGCCGGGGGCGTATCTGGAGCCGGAAGTGCTGGCCTTCGTCCTGCCGGAACTGCCGCCCGACGATCTGTCGGAAGCCCGTGAGATCATAGATGCCCTTCCGGCAGGAGCAGAGGAAGTGACCACTCGTTGGGCGGCGCTGCTTCTGCCGCTGGGGGAGGATGGAACACGAAAGGCGCTGAAACGCTTGAAATGCTCCAATGCTGTGATAGATGGAGTATCAACACTTGTGAAGGAGAAAGCTCCCTGCACTCCTACGCTGTCGCTTCAAGCCAAACGACTTCTTGGCAAATACGACCTCCACACTGTGCAGCAGTTGACTGCCCTTTGGAGCGCTCTTCAACCGGAAAGAAAAGATGAATTTACCGCCCTGCAAAAAGAGGCCGAGACGCTGACCGCCCAAAGCGCCTGCTGCCGCGTCTCCCAGCTGGCCGTGAATGGCCGCGATCTGATGGCGGCGGGCGTCGCGCCCGGGCCGGGCCTGCGCCGCGCACTGGAAGCACTGCTGGAAGAGGTCATCACCGGGCGGCTGCCCAACGAAAAAGCGGAACTTCTGGCCTTTGCGGCCAAATTTTCTGCGTCTTGACAAGAGAAAGAAGCTGCGGTAGTATTATACTACTGTTTTAGTATGTTATAATAGAAGAGGAACAGAATGACAGAAACACAGAACACTTCCCGCCGCCCCGGGGCGCTCATCGCCATGAGCGGCGGTGTGGACAGCTCGGTGGCGGCATGGCTCATGCAGAGGGACGGTTTCGACTGCACCGGCGTCACCATGCGCCTCACCCGTAACGAGGCCGTGAACACCGAGGGCCTGCACACCTGCTGCTCGGAGCGGGACATTGAGGACGCCGCCGAGGTGGCCTATGCAATGGATATTCCCTACGAGGTGCTGGATTTTACGGCAGACTTTCAGGAAAAGATTATCGACAAATTCATCCGGGTCTACGAGGCCGGCGGTACGCCCAATCCCTGCATCGACTGCAACAGATATATGAAGTTCGATCACCTGCTTCGCTGGGCGGAAGCACACGGACTGGATTATGTGGTCACGGGCCATTATGCCCGGGTGGAGCAGGACGAGGCCACGGGCCGCTGGCTGCTCAAAAAGGGTCTGGACGAGAACAAAGACCAGAGCTATGTGCTCTACAACCTCACGCAGGAGCAGCTGGCTCATGTCCGCCTGCCGCTGGGTGGTCTGCACAAGAGCGAAGTTCGCGCCATCGCCGAGCAGCAGCACTTCGTGAACGCCCGCAAGCACGACAGTCAGGACATCTGCTTCGTGCCGGACGGCGACTACGCCCGCTTTATGGAGGATTTCACCGGCAAGCACTACCCGGCGGGCGATTTCCTCGACGTCGGCGGCAGAAAGGTAGGCACCCACAGCGGCGCTGTGCGGTACACCATCGGCCAGCGGAAGGGCCTGGGCCTCGCCATGGGCGCACCGGTCTACGTCTGCGCCAAGGATATGCAGGCCAACACTGTCACGGTCGGCCCGGAGTCGGAGCTGTTCGATACCATCGTCTATGCGAACGAAGTGAACTGGATCGCCATCCCGGAGCTGAAAGGCCCCCTGCGGGTGACGGCCCGCATCCGTTATCATCAGACCGAACAGCCTGCCACCGTCTACCCGGCAGGGCCGGACAGCTTCCGTCTGGAATTTGACCAGCCTCAGCGCGCCCCCACCCCGGGGCAGGCCGTCGTGCTGTATCAGGGCGATGTCGTCCTCGGAGGCGGCACCATTACACAGGTGGCGAAGGGATAAGGGCAAGCCCGTGGATGTAAAAAGCAGAACCTAAAGGAGAAATGATATGCAAGACCAGTATTCCCGCACCCAGCTGCTGCTGGGCGCGGAAGCAATGACCAAACTGCACGATTCCCGCGTAGCCGTGTTCGGCGTGGGCGGCGTGGGCGGCTACACCGTCGAGGCGCTGGCCCGCAGCGGTGTGGGGGCTCTCGACCTGATCGACGACGACAAAGTCTGCCTCACCAACCTGAACCGCCAGATCATCGCCACCCGCAAGACGGTGGGCAGGTTCAAGGTGGATGTGGCCGAAGAGCGCGTCCACGACATCGACCCCGACATCAAGGTCACCACCTACAAGACCTTCTTTGGCCCTGAGACGCAGGACAGCTTCGATTTCAGCCAGTTCGACTACGTGGTGGACGCCATCGACACTGTCACCGGTAAAATTGCGCTGGTCATGAAGTGCAAGGAGGCGGGCGTCCCCATCATCTGCTCCATGGGTGCAGGCAACAAGATGGACCCTACTCGCTTCGAGGTCACGGATATTTATAAAACTTCCGTCTGCCCGCTGGCCAAGGTCATGCGCACCGAGTGCCGCAAGCGCCGCATCAAGCACCTGAAAGTCGTTTACTCCAGGGAGCCTGTCATGACTCCCATCGAGGATGACTCCATCAGCTGCAAACACCACTGCATCTGCCCTCCGGGTACCCAGCGCAAGTGTACCATCCGCCGCTCTGTTCCCGGCTCGAACGCCTTTGTCCCGTCGGTCGTGGGCCTCATCATCGGCGGCGAGGTGGTGAAGGACCTCGTGGGCTTTGTCCCCATGAAGGGCTGAATTTGATAGAATAAGAAAACGGCAGGTTCAATGAACCTGCCGTTTTCTTCGTTATGAGCTGATTTTTACTGCTCAGGAGCAGCGAATGCGATGGGGGTAGCGCCAGCAGCTGCGTCCGCGCTCTTCAGAGAGAGGGGAGTGGTTTCGTAGTGCAGGGTCTCGAAGCTCTGGGTGCTGCCGTCCTCGGTGGTGAACTCGAGAACATAGGTCATGTCGCCCTGCTTGTCGGCCTCGACATCGCGGGTGATGACGACATTCACAAAGTCATCCGCGGTTCAGCCGCCGCTGCGCCAGCGCAAAGCCGACGGCACTTGCCGCAAAGACGGCGTAATAGCTGGCCAGCCGGTAGAACATCAGCAGGCTCATGGACGAAGCATCGGGGAGGAAGCTGCTGTACACCAGCAGGAAGGCTGTCTCCACCGAACCCATGCCCGCCACGTTGGGCAGGGCGTTGGAGACAAAGAGGGTCAGCGACGTGAGGAGCTGCACCTGCCAGAAGGTGAGTCCGGTATCCAGCTCCATGAACCGCAGCCCCATCCAGGGCAGGCAGAAGAGCAGGAACAGCTTTACGAGATGCACGCCCAGAATGGCGGCACAGCGGGGCTTGTCTGCCAGCAGATGGCGGCTCTCGGTGCTCAGGGTGTCCAACTGCTTGAGCCAGCTTTCCCGGCGCTCGGCCCAGCGGCCCGTGTCGGGAAGAAAATGCAGCAGCCAGCGGGCCAGACGCTGCACCACCGGCAGGGCGCAGAGGGCGATGAGCCCCACGATGACGCCCGCCACGACAGCGTAGGCCCCGGGCAGATACCGCAGTACGCCGTCGGAGTGGGCCGCTATCCAGGGGCGGCCCGCCAGAAGCAGCACGGTGGCGTAAAGCAGGACGGCTGTCTTGTGGAAGACGTATTGCAGGGTCATCAGCCCCACGCCGGGGCCGACGTCCAGCCCGCGCCGGTGGAGATACCACGTCTGAAACGGCACCGACCCTGCGCCGAGGCCCACCACATTGCCGAAGGTCCCCATCCATGCATTGTCGATACCCTGCCGCAGCGGGAAATGGGACAGGCGGCTGCGGACGATGAGCCAGCTGGATACGCCCTCGAGAAGCGGGTAGCTCAGGCCCACGGCCAGTGCCAGAAGCCCCTGCCCGAGGGTGAGCCGGCTCAGCGCCTCGGAGATCTCGGCCCAGTGCTCCCGGAAGATGAACACCACGATGCCGGTCAGCAGGGCCAGAACGCCCAGCGAGAGCAGGGTCTTTCGGCGCGAAGGGGCTGGGGAGGCGGACGAACTCATGCGGGGACTCCTTTCAAATTTCAACAAAAACGGACTGGGATAAACTCTTAGGAGAGTATATCACAGTCCGGAGGTGTGTTTGTGAACAACTGCCAAATTTTTTGCCTCAGTTTCGGCAGAATGATAAAGAACGGGGAGCTTACTCGCCGGTGAGCTCCTTTACAGCCTGTTGTAAACTGTCAGAAAACGCCTGCTTGGAGTAATGACTCTCGTAAAGCTCACGGCAGGCGGGGCGCATGGCGGCAAGCTTTTCCGGGTGCTCGATGGCCCAGGCCAGCCGCTCGGCCAGCTTTTCGGGGTCGTCGTCCTCGTAGACGAAACCGTCCACGCCCTCGGTGATGAGCCCGGCGGTGCCGGTGTGCTCCGACACGATGGCGGGCTTGCCGAAGATGAGGCCCTCAGTGACGAAAGTAGGCATGGGGTCGTCGCGGGAGGCGCAGACGAGGCAGGTACACTGGGCCATCAGGCTCTTGATCTCGTCGCGGGTGAGCCGCTTGACATAAAAGACGTTGTCGGGGCAGTCAGCGGTCAAGCTCCGCACGGCGTCCATCATCTCAGCCTCTGCGGCCTTGCCCACGAAGAGGAAGGATGCCTTCTTCATGGTCTCAGGCGGCAGCAGCCGGATGGCCTTGCAGAAGATGTCCTGGCCTTTCCGGTTCTCGAAGGAACCCACGGTGGCGAACAGAGGCCGCCCGCCCGCATAGCTCAAATCGTAGTGGGAGAACTTCTCGGCGGCGTAGTCCGGCAGGCCGTAGATGAGGGGCCGGATGTTGAACTCCGGCCGCACCGAGTGCATGGCGTTGGCGGCGTGGCTGCCGACGGAGTAGAGCCGGATATTTTCGCCCAGCTCTCTGGGGATCTGGTGGGCGATGTGGGGGTAGCCTGCAAAGGCATCGTGGAGCCACCAGAGCACCGGCACACGCGCACCGCTCAGGGCGCGGACGGCCCGGGCCTCCACGACGGTGTTGGCCAGAACGAGGTCGGCGCAGAGGGCCAGCCCCCAGAGCAGGGGAGACTGGACACAGCCCTTGCGGGTGATGACGGTAGCTCCCGCCTCGAGGAAAAGCGGCATGGAACCGCCGTCCTCAGGGCCGAGGACGACCACTTCGTAGCCCATGCTGCGCAGCACCGGCACGGCGCTCACCAGCACGATGGGCGCACCGGTCATGTCCAGCAGGTGGCTCATGATAAAGACGCGCTTCCCCTTTACAGACCAGACGTCTTCGGCGCAGATGTCCCGCTCATAGTGGGCCAGCGCCAGCGGGAGGCAGACGTGGCTGCGGCTGAGCTTCGCCGCCAGCGTCAGCAGTTCGACGGGATTTTCCGGGTCGCGGGCTTCCGCCTGACAGCGGCGCAGCAGCTCCCGGGAGACGAGTGCGCAGCCCGGGCAGGCTGCAAAGCCCTGACTGTGGTAGAGGGTGGTGACGCCTGAGTAGCCGAAGACGGCGTCGCTGGTGACGTAGTCTGCGCCGCTGTGCAGTGCGTCCGCAAAGCAGGAAAGGGCCGTGGACATCAGGAAAAGGTCTTCCCTGACCAGAAGCACACCGGCGGCGCTGCCGAGGGCTTCGGGGCGGAGGCTGTCCGTCAATAAAAATTTGCGGTGGAGCTGGTCCTGCAGGGAAGCTTTCAGGGCGGCGTTCCGCCCCGGCGCATAGACGCCGAGAAAAACTTCCTGGGTATCGAGATATTCCTGTTTGGCGAGCTGAGCCCGCTGCAGAGTGGTATAACTGCTGTACATCGTATCCTCCTCTCCGCAGGCAGGCTCAATGGCTGCGATGGAACAGCCCCAGCAGGCGGCGCAGGGGCAGCGTGAGTTTCCAGCTGCTGGAAGAGAGGATGTTTTCCAGCGAGCTCTCGTAGGCTTTGCTCCGGGCGCTCAGCTCGGCGTTGGCCTGATGCAGCTCGGAGAGATTCTTCTGCAGGGCCTCGATGGTCTGCTTCTGGTCAGCCGTAGTTTTTTCCAGCTGGTCGAGGTGCTTCTGCTCGCAGACGCGGGTCTTCTGGAAATACTGTACGCCCTCGAGAACGGCGGCGAACAATGGGTCGTCAGCCAGCGGCTCCAGCGGGAAGTAGCAGTAGCTCACGCCCAGCTTCATCCCGGCGGGGAAACGGTTCAGACCTTCCAGCATGAAATTCGGGTCGTTGTTGAGGAACAGGATGCCGTCGCCGTGGAGCGGCACACCGTTCACCGGGCGGCAGAGGATGCGGTCATCCGAGAAGACGAAATCGGTGATGCAGCAAGGCAGTTCACCGGGGTCGAGACGGAGATTGAACGCGGCCTCCGGCAGCTCGAAGGTCGCTGTCACCATGCCGTTCAGCTCGTCGTATTCGTAGTCCGGGGCCTTGACGGTGTCTTTCTGGGAAAAGCCGAACCCGGCATCATAGTAAAGCAGCGGCTGCACCAGAGCAGGCGAGTCGGTCTGCCTCTCTCTCTGGGGGTGGGCAGCATAGAAGGTCTGCAGCTGCTTTTCCAGCTCAAGGCAGCGCTGGGCCAGCCGCGAAGTGCCTTCGTCTGCAAGTTTGAGCTGTTGTTCAAGGTCCGCAATGCGGCTGCGCAGAGCCGCTTCAGGAGTTTCATTCATCATTACCGGGGCCTCCTCCAATTTATCGCAAGGCGTACAACCCGCGCTGCAAGCCCATGCATCAAAAGTAACTATAGTCTACCCTCAAAATGGCTGGATACCAAAGCGCAGGAATTTCAGTGTTTTGCCGCATAGCGGCGGGTCTTGCTCCGCTGCCGGGGCTTGTCCGCAGGCTTTCCACCCCGAAGCTTCCGGCCAAGCTCTTTGCGGCGCATCAGAAGTTCGGTGACGGCGAAGATGGACACAAGCGAGAACACGAACTGCAGCAGCATCCCCTGCACCGGATGGTCAGCATACTTTGCAGCCATCAGATACCACGGGATGGCCGTCAGCTCCACAGTGTGGATGCAGAAGATGAAGAGCGAGCGCCGGCCCACCCACTCGATGGCATGGGAGATGGGGCCGTCCACTCGGCGCTGCCATTTCAAAAAGAGCCGGATGATGCCGTAGCCCACTGCGCCATCCAGCAGGATGCTCAGCGGCCCCATCGTCCACTCACCCAGCGAAACGCAGTCGGTGCTCTGGGTCAGCAAAACGCCCGCGACGACGCCCAGCGCAGCCGCGATGAGTCCGGCTTTGGCTCTGCCGGAGAGGGGAGTTTCGAAAAGGCGGCGCTTCTTGGCCAGATAGCCGATGTAAAGGTAGGGCAGCGACACCATGCCCTGTGCGATGCAGAAAGGAGCCTCCCACACCAGCGTGACGCCCCAGCCAAGCAGGGTGACGCCGACGACTGCGGGGGTTATGTACCGCTCGGGGAAAATCTCGAGCAGCACGTCCAGCAGCACCCACGCCAGCATCAGAGCCACTAAGTACCACATGGGTCCGCAGGAGAAAAACTGCTGCCCGAAGTAAGTGGCCGTGTGGGGCAGACCTAACAGGAAACCGCCTAAGACCTTGGCCGATTCTGAGATGGCAGCATCCCACGAGCCGAAAGCTGCGTGGTGAATGAAAGCGTGGAGCACCGTGGTGGCCAGTGCAGTATAAACGTAAGGCTTGAGCAGGGTCTTGAGCTGCTGCTCGATGCATTTGTGGATGGAGCGCTTGCGGAAGCCATAGCCGCTGGCAATAAAAAAGGCGGCCATCAGCGCTTCGCGGTAAGCGAACAGCGCGAACGCGAAAGGGGTGACGTCGTTGGTGCCGAGGGGGTAAAGCTCTGCCGTGTGGGCAAAGACGATGGCCAGCATTCCGATGCCTTTCAGCAGGTCGAACATGCCAAGGCTGCTTACAGTGCGGGGCTTGGTGCCTTCCATGAAAAGGGTCCTCCTTGTGCGCCATTCGTCCCGGAGGCCCCGGAAGGCCGTGTTTTAGGCGCGATAAATAAAAATATGAAGCTCGGCGGGGAGCTTTTTTGCTAAATGATATAAACAGTATAATGCTTTTTGGGCTTGCTGTCAATTTGATAAGGACTCGACCTCCGGGCGAAGTTTCGTCCTGACGAAAAAAGTGTATCACAGCTTTTCGCGCATCGCAACAAAAGGAAAGAATTACATCTGCCTGCACAAATTGAATGCAAGCTCAAGTTGCATATTTGTGCAATTAAATCTTGCGTTTACGCTCTGCTTGCGGTATACTGTTGCCATAAGGAGCCGTGCCAAAGTTTTCCTCGAACTGCCAGAGATTCGGAATGACTCTGGAAGGTGAATGAAAAAAGTGCTGAGCTGAAAATTTGACAAAAAAGGAGAAAAACCGATGGCTGAATACATCAAAGTACCCGCAGGCGTATACGACATGGTGACCCGCTGCATGGAGCAGGAGTTTCCTGATCATGTGGCCATTCGCTATGTGGCCGAGGACGGCAAGACCGTCGTGGAGAAGAAGTATCGCGAGTATGCGCAGGACATCCGCCGGATGACGGCCTATCTCAAGGCCGAAGTGCCGGACATCAAGGGCCAGCGCATCGTTCTGCTGAGCCGGAACTGCTATGAATTCTGCGTGGCGTCCTACGGCATCATCCTCGCCGGCGGCGTTCTCGTGACCCTGAACCAGAAAAAGACCTGGGAGGAGCTGGAATATGAGCTGGGCCTCGTGGAGCCTGCCCTCATCCTGAACGACGGCATCGACTACGGCTGCCGCGCCGAGCTGGAAGCCGCCTACGGCCCGAAGCTCCGCCCCATGGACTGCTATAAAGAGACTGCCCCCGGCGAGCTGACCAACTGCGTGGGCCACGATGATTTGATGATGCTGATGTTCACCTCCGGCACCACCGGACGCAGCAAGGGCGTCATGCTCTCGGAGCGGAATATGTGCGCCAGCCTGCACACCTATTCGGAGGTGGCAGAGAACTGGATCACCAACCGCCTCCCGGCAGGCCAGAAGCTGCCGCTGAGCCATATGACCCTGCTGCCCCTCTTCCACATGGCCTGCTTCGTCTGCGTTATGTCCTACCCGCCTGCCGGATGGACTCTGAACCTCTGCGGCGACATCCGCGACTTCTACCGCGACCTGGGCCTGATGCACAGCGACGTTATGGCCTCGGCCCCCATGCTGGTGGAGACCATCTACAATGACATGAAGCGTGGCCGCGTCAGCCGTCTGAACGGCCTGTGGGACCTGTGCTGCTCTTCCGCTGCCCTCGACCCCAGGATGCTGCTGGAGCTGGCCCAGAACGGCTTCGTCGTCAACCAGTGCTACGGTATGACCGAGACCTTCGGCGACGGCATCCTGAACTTTACGCAGGTCGAAAAGCACATGAGTGCCGTGGGCAAGCCCGACGACCACGTTCAGTATAAGCTGGACGAGACCGGAGAAATTTGCATCAAGGGCGACTGCGTGATGCTGGGCTACTACAAGGACCCCGAGGCCACGGCAGAGGTCATCGACGCCGACGGCTGGTTCCACACCGGCGACCTGGCCCGGATGGATGAGGAAGGCTTCTATTACATCACCGGCCGCAAGAAGAACCTTATCATCCTCGCCAGCGGCGAGAACGTCAGCCCCGAAGAGCTGGAAAAGAAGCTGGCCCTCTGCCCGGCCATCACCGAGTGCATCGTGAAGGAGAAGGACCAGAAAATTTGTGCTGTCATCTACTGCCCTGAGGATAAGCAGGAAGAGGTCAGAGCCTTCGTCATCGAGGTGAACCGCAGCCTGCCGCTGTATAAGCGCATCAGTGCCGTGGAGTTCACCGTTGAGCCCCTGCCCCGCAACGCTCTGGGTAAGCTGCTGCGGAAGTAACAAGTAAGAAGAAACAGTGAAAAGGATACGCCGCGTAGTTGCATTTCTCTGTCGAAACAGGTATTATTACTCTGAGGCAGAATATGTCAAATGCCGGCGTTTCGCTGCAATAAAGAAAAACAGCAAGGAGCGACAAAAATGATAAATACTGTATATGAGCTCATCACGGACGTCATGGCGAAGCAGTACCCCGACCGGGTGGCTTTTCGCTATGTGGCCGCCGATGGCAAGACTGTGGTGGAAAAGACCTACGCCCAGTATGTGCAGGACATCCGCAGGGCCGTTACTTATTTTAAGGAGAATATCCCCGACATCAAGGGCAAGCGTGTCGGCATCATGAGCCGCAACTGCTATGAGTACGGTGTCAACAGCTTCGGCGCGATCCTCGCCGGGGCCGTCGTCGTGACCATCAACCAGAAAAAGACCTGGCCCGAGCTGGAATATGAGCTGGGCCTTGCCGAGCCTTCCCTCATCGTCAACGACGGCATCGACTATGGCTGCCGCCCCGACATCGAGGCCGCCTACGGCGATAAACTCCGCCCGATGGACGCCTTCAAGGACAGCGCGCCTGCAGAGCTTGCTGACTGCGTGGGCCATGATGATTTGATGGTGCTGATGTTCACTTCCGGCACCACCGGCCGCAGCAAGGCCGTCATGCTCTCAGAGCGCAACTTTTTTACCACTGTGGAGTGCCAGGTCAAATTCGGCGACGCCATGCTGGACTATAAGCACGAGCATATGCCCGAGGACAAAGACGACGTCCTGAGCAACTTCGCCATCCTGCCCCTGTTCCATCTGGGTACGTTCATCTGCCTCTTCGTTTGGGCCTGCAAGGGCTGGGCGCTGAACCTCTCCGCCGACATCCGCGACTTCTACCGCGACCTCGGCCTGATGCACAGCGATGCCATCGCTGTGGCTCCCATGCTGATGGAGGCCATCTACAAAGACGTCAAGCGGGGCCGCCGTGCCCGCCTGAACGGCATCTGGAACCCCTGCGGCTCCTCTGCCATGTTTGACGGCGCCATGCTGGCCGAGCTGGCACGGCAGGGCATGATGATCACTCAGGTGTACGGCATGACCGAGACCTGCGGCGACGGCATCATCAACTACGAGCAGGACGAAAAGCACATCCGCGCCGTGGGCAAGCCCGACGACCACGCCGAGTACAAGCTGGACGAGACGGGCGAAATTTGCATCCGCGGCGGCTGCGTCATGCTGGGCTATTATAAGGACCCCGAGGCCACCGCAGAAGTCCTCGACGCCGACGGCTGGTTCCACACCGGAGACCTGGCCCGTGTGGACGAGGACGGCTTCTATTACATCACTGGACGCAAGAAGAATATCATCATCCTCGACAACGGTGAGAACGTCAGCCCCGAAGAACTGGAAAATCTGCTGTCCAAGTGCGAGGCCGTCAAGGAATGCATCGTCAGGGAGAAGGGCAAGAAGATCTGTGCCGTCATCTACTGCGGCGAGGCCGACCAGCAGACCGTCCGCGACTTCATCACCGAGACCAACCGTACCCTGCCGCTCTACAAGCGGATGAGCGCCGTGGAGTTCAGCACCGAGCCTCTGCCCCGCACCGTTACCGGCAAGCTGCTGCGCAAGTAAGAATAAACCGGGAAGGCTGCGGAATACTGGAAAAGAGCCGCAGCCGCCTTTAATGGAATTACGAAAGGAAGATTCAAACTATGGAAAGAACCGAGATCGTGTCCCAGATCCTTGCAATTCTGGAAGATGTTGCAGAAATTTCCCCCGATGATGTCAACGAGAACAGCGTCTTGATGGACGATCTGGACCTGTCGTCCATGGAGATCCTGACCGTCGTCGCCGACCTGGAGGAGACTTTCGGCCTGCGCATCCCCGAAAAGGAGCTGCGCAACTTCGTCACCGTCAGCGATTTGGCCGACTATCTGGCCGCACACGCGGGGGAATAAGGAATGGATGCCGAACAGCGCTCTGTTTTTCAGGGTATCGTTTACTATTACCGCGAAAACATGGTCAACTGCCGCTATCAGGTCACGCTGAAAGATGCCGTGGACGGTGCGCTTTTGCAGCAGGCTCTGGATGCGGCCCGGGCAAAGGCACCCTACTATTTCCAGAAGCCGGTGTGGGAGAAAAAGCTGCTCCACCTCGAGCCGTCGGACGCCCCCTGCCCGGTGCGGCAGGGCAGCGCAAAGCCCGAATTTCCGGACGAGAACGGCTTTACGGTTGCCCTGAGCTATGAGGGGAAAGTCGTCTACTTTGACTGGTTCCACTTTCTGACCGATGGCCGGGGCATAGCACCCTTCATGACCATGGTGCTGCAGTTCTACTGCAACCTGCGGTACGGTACGGCTTTCGAGGGCCAGACCCTTGAGACGGACCCTGCCTACGACATCGAGGACATCCTTGCAAAGTACCCCGAGAGTCAGGTGGCCAACGATATGCAGCGCCCCGTGGTGCAGACCTTTGAAGAGACGCCCACCTGCTGCCGCATCCGGCTGGAAAAGGCGGGGCTTGTGGACGCCGCCCTCCGCTGCGGCGTCAAGCCTTTCAGTACCCTCACGGCCCTGCTCTGTAAGGCGGTGCAGGCGTATCTGGACAAGGGCGAGGTGCTCTACAGCTACTCGACAGACGCCCGCGACGCGCTGGGCGCGCCGAACGCCCTCTACAACTGCGTGGCCTCCTTCCAGCGCAAGCTGCCGCTGACGGCAGATGCCCCGCTGGCCGAAGTGGCCGTGGGCGTGGACGCTGACCTGAAAGAGAACCTTTCCGCTGAGCGAAAACTGTTCCGTATTGCGGAGCAGATGGGCTGGGTCTACCGGGTCTACCAGCAGAAAGCCAGCCTCAGCATCAAAAAGCGCATCTTCCAGATGGGCGAGTACATCAGCGGCTTCCCGGCGGACTTCTGGGTGAGCTATCTGGGCGACCCCTTCGCCCCGTCCAGCCCGGAGCTGACCCGGTACATCGAGGACTTCCAGACCTGGGTGCCGGCGGACGGCGCTTCCATCGGTCTGGAATGCACCAGCCTGCATGGCATCATCACCCTCTGCGTCAAGAACAAGGTGCCGCGCCCCGGCTTTGCCGAGGCTCTGCGCGCCGCGTTCGAGGCCGAAGGCATCAAGGTGCTGGAAGCCGCAGAGCTGGGCGCAGACAATACATAAGATCAAACCTCTCCGTCACGCCGTAGGCGAGACGGAGAGGTTTCTTTTTATCCAAAACGTAATTTTTATATCAAATTTTCATGCGTCATACTTTTGCGAAAAAATCGCCTGAAAAGCCGATTTTTCCCTTGCGTCCAACAGTTTGCCGTGGTAGGATAGGTCGAATGTGACCGAAACACACTGGGAAATGGACAAAAGTGAGGAAAATCGTATGGAAAAAAATAAGAACAGCGGCTCGGCACTGGCAAGAAAGATGGCGGTGTCTCTGGTTTGCGGTCTGGCGGCAGGCTTTGCCTTTATGATGCTGCGCGAAAAGCTCGTGGCTTCCGGCAACAGCGGCATCTGGCAGACCATCAACGACCTGCTCTTCCAGGACATTACCGCAGAGGGCGCGGAACGTGCGCTCGGCCTCTTCTACATCATCGGCCAGCTCTTCATCAAAGCACTGCAGCTGGTCATCATCCCGATGGTCTTCACCTCCATCGCGCTGGCCATCGGCAGCATTGCCGATATCAGCACCATGGGCCGCATCTCGGCCAAGACTCTCTTCTGGTTCCTGCTCTGCTCCTTTATGGCGCTGGCACTGGCCGGATGCGTGGGCTACGCCACCTATTCCATGGGCCTCTTCAACGCTCACATCGAGGGCCTGACGGAAGCCGCCGGCTCCACCGGTTCCAACCCCCTGAATGTGGTGCTGAATGTCATCCCCTCCAACATCGTCACGGCTTTCGGCAGCAACAACGCTGTTCTTTCCTCCGTCTTCCTCGCGGTGGCTGTGGGCCTGAGCATGAATGTGCTGGGTGAGAGCCGTACTTCCACCCTCCGCCGCCTGCTGGGCGAGGTGAACGACGTGGTGGTGGTCTTCCTGAACTTCGTCGTCACAAACTTCGCGCCCTTTGCAGTCTTCGTGCTGCTGACCCGCACCTTCGCCATCTATGGCATTGATTACCTCAAGCCCGCTCTGGTGTATGTGGTGGTCACGGTGGTCCTGCTCTTCGTCTTCCTGCTGGTGGCCTATCCTCTGGTGGTGGCGCTGGGCGCAAAGCAGAACCCCATCACCTTCATTAAGAAGATCGCCAACGTGGCCGTCTTCGGCTTCTCCACCTCTTCCAGCGCAGCCACTCTCCCCCTGAACATCAGGGTCTGCACCGAGGATTTCGGCGTCGATGAGTCCATCGCCTCCTTCGTCCTGCCTCTGGGCATGACCATCAACATGGACGGCACCGCCATCATGCAGGTGGTGGCCACTGTCTTCATCGCAGGCTGCGCCGGTTACACCGTTACTCCCGCCCAGCTGGTCGTGGTCGCTCTGCTGGCTCTGCTGGCCTCGGTGGGTACGCCTGCCGCCCCCGGCGCAGGGGCCGTCATCCTCTTCACCATCCTGTCCGGCGCGGGCTTCGTGAATGACAGCGCCCTGCTGGCCTACTCCCTCATCCTCGCCATCAACCGCCCCATCGAGATGCTCGTCACCTCCCTGAATGTTGTGGGCGACGCTGTCGCCAGCATCTGCGTGGCCAAGAGCGAGGGTCTGCTGAACGAGGAAAAGTTCAACGCATAATTGACCTGTAACATACAAAAGCGCCTTTCTGTTTTACCGGAGGGGCGCTTTTTGCGCAGCAGAAGTCTTCTTTTTTACAGACGGCCCAAAGCCGCCGCCGGGGTTTTACGCCGATTTTGCGTCCGCATGGTTTCGGGCCAGGCGGCTGCGGCGGTAGAATAAGGCCGTTCCCGATAAATCGAAAAAGAGAGAAGGAGCCATGAGGCTCATGGAAAGAGAGGACTTTCGCATGAAAGAGAATAAAATGTCCCGCCGCAGCTTTTTGAAGGCCGGTGCCTTTGCATCCGCCGCCGGTATGCTGGCCGCAGCGCCTGCCGCTGCCAACGCCGCTGCCCCCAATGCCGCCAACGCAGCAGAGGAAGAGAACGGACTGCTGGGCGTGTTCGGCGGCAAACCCAAGTATGTCTTCCTCTTCATCGGCGACGGCATGGGTACGGCCCAGATACAGTCCGCCCGATTCTATAAGGGTACGGTGGAGAACAACGGCGCTGTCGTCGAGGGCGAGCTGAGCTTCACCCAGTTCCCTGAGGTGGGCAGCGTGACCACCTACGACAGCACTTCTTTCTGCCCCGACTCCGCTTCCACTGCCACTTCCATCGCCACCGGCCACAAGACCGAGAGCGGCGTCATCAATATGTGCCCGTGGACCCGCGATGTGCCGTATGAGACCATCGCCGAAAAACTCCACGCCCAGAAGAACTACAAGGTGGGCGTCGTCTCCTCTGTCAACATCGACCACGCCACCCCCGCTGCCTTCTATGCACATCAGAAGACCCGCAAGAACTACTACGCCATCGGCAAGGAGCTGGCCGTCTCCGGCTTCGAGTATTTCGCAGGCGGCGAGTTCCAGAAGGTGAACGGCGACGGCACCGGCCCCAACAACCACGAGATTGCTGCTCAGAACGGCTACAACGTCGTCACCCGTCAGGCAGACGCCGCCGCCCTCAAGGCTGGTGCAGGCAAGACCCTCGTCATCGCCGAGGCACTGGCCGACGGCAAGTCCATGAACTACGCCATGGACGCCGCCGCAGGAGAGTGGCAGCTGACCGACTACGTCAGGAAGGGCATCGAGCTGCTGGACAACAAGAAGGGCTTCTTCCTGATGACCGAGTCCGGCAAGATCGACTGGGCCTGCCATGCCAACGATGCCGCCGCTTCCATCCACGATGTGCTGGAGATGAGCAACGCCGTGCAGGCCGCTGTGGACTTCTACAACGCCCACCCCAACGACACCCTCATCCTCGTCACCGCAGACCACGAGACGGGCGGCATGGCCATCGGCTACAAGACCACCAACTACGACACCTTCCTGACCAACCTCACCCACCAGAAGATGTCTTACGCCAAGTTCGACTCCACCTATGTGAAGGGCTACATCGCCAACAAGACTCCCTTCGAGGCCGCCATGGCCGACGTGAAGGCAAACTTCGGCCTGACCCTGCCCACCGACCCCGATGCTGCCAGTGCAGGCAAGCTGCTGCTGACCGACTACGAGGTGGAGAATCTGCGCAAAGCCTACGAGCGGACGCTGGAAGTCGGCGCTGCCTCCCAGAAGGAGATGAGCCAGCAGGATTATGAGCTGTACGGCACCTACATCCCCTTCAGCATGGCCATCTGCCACACCATCAACCACAAGTCCGGCATGGACCACACCACCTATGCCCACACCGGCGCGATGGTCAATATCTATGCGCTGGGCGCTGGCGCGGAGAAGTTCCGCGGCGTCTTCGACAACACCGAGATCTACCACAAGCTGGCTGAGCTGACCGGCGTACAGTAAGCCTCTCTCTTCAAACGAAAAAGCCTGTGCAGACGCTCCCGGGGCGGGAGGCTGCACAGGCTTTCTTGTGTTCACAGGTGGATGGTGCAGCCGCGGCCCAGCATCTGGGCCAGCAGCATAAGGGTCGAGACGCCGAAGCACCCACCCATCATCAGCAGGCAGAGCACCACCGAGCCGAAGTCGCACCGGCATGCGCCGGGCCGGGCCGAGTAGTAGAGTACCTCGCACCCCAGCAGGATGAGCCCCGCCGCCGGTAGCACCTGCCAGATGACCAGCCACGGCAGGCCGGGCAGGAAGCGGGCCAGCAGGAAGAGCGTGCCCGCCGCGATGAGGCAGACGCCCAGCGTCAGGGTGCCGACTCGGCGGAGCGGCTTATTCGTCGTGTTCGTGGTCGAAGTCATCGTCCGTCACCTCGTTTTCGTTCACCACCGGGCCGGAGAGCAGAGGAGCGTTCTCCGGCTGCGCGGCCTCGTCGGCGTGATACTCGCAGAAATCGGCATCCTCGGGGACATCCTTGGAAGCATCCGGCTTTTTGGCCGGATGGGGGCCTTTCACCAGCCAGACGCCGCAAACGATGAGGACCACACAGACCACCACATCCGGCAGGCTGTCCATGACGAGATAGAGGGCGCGGAAAACGGGGGAGGAGTGGCCCCAGCGGTAGACGAGGTCGCCGAGAGTGTTCATGATGAGGTTCTGGTAGGCGATGAGCGCACCGAAGGCGATGAGCAGCCAGCCCACCAGCTTGTGGCTGTCCAGCAGAGCCCGGGCCAGCCGCTTGTCGCGGGGGTCGAAGTGGATGAGGTAGTCGTCCTCCGGCGCGGTGTCCGCGATGATCTGCGCCCGGAGGTTGAAGGTGTCAAAGAAGCTGTACATCCACACCACCACCAGCAGGAGCAGCACCGGGTTGAGCAGTGAGCTCACCATCCCGATGAGGCAGGCCGTGAGGATGAGGGAGAGGCCCCGCTTCATGTAACCCTGATACATCTGGCCTGCGCCGGGGATAAACGCGCAGCAGAAGGTCAAAAATCCGTTTTTCAGCATAACGATCTCCTTGTTTTATGATTTTATGTTTTCTGCCGCGTTCAGCAGGCTTTCCAGCACAGAGGAAACGCGGGTATAGATGTTCTCGCCGGGGCGGGAAGTCACGGGCCTGCCCAGCTTTTCGGGCAGAATCTTCGGGGGCTGTTTTTCCGGCAGGGTGACCTGGACTGTGGGCAGGAGAGCCTGCAGATCGCTGCCGTGGTCGGTGACGAAGGTCAGCGCTCCGGTACGCCACATGGTCAGCGCCAACACGGCGGCGACGCCCGCCACCGCAGCCCGGCCATAGGTGCTCTGCATCAGCCGCACCCAGATGGTGCTCATCACGGTACGGCGGACATCCCGGGGCGGGTCGGCGAGGGCGTCGGCGGTCAGAAGTGCGGTGTAACGGTCGGTGCATTTGTCGCAGTAGGCGAGATGTTCGGCGGCTTCCAGCCGTCCCAGCTCGTCCAGCTGCCCGGCGGTGAGGGCGTGCAGCCCTTCGTCGCTCAGACAACCGTCTTCACGGAACAATTCCATTTTAAAAGCCCTCCTTTCCGGCGGCGCTCAGCTGCGCGGCCAGCATCTTTTTTGCCCGGAAGACCTGCGCCTCCACTGTTTTCTGGGGCCTGCCGCAGAGCCGGGCGGCTTCGGCGGCGGTGTGCTGTTCCAGCAGCATGAGGCGGCAGGGCGTCTTGTAGGGTTCCCGCAGAGCGAGGATGCGCTGCGTCAGCTCCTCTTCGCCCAGAGCTTCCAGCACCTGCGCTTCCGGCTCGCTGCCGGGCGGTGCGCCCTCAAGTGCAAGCACATCGTCGCCGGGGGTGTTCACCCGGCGCGCCCAGGCGCTGCGTAAGTAATCCTTGGCTTTGTTGGAGGCGATGCGGGCCAGCCATTGCTTTTCGTATCCGGCAGGACAGCGGTCCATGCTCCGCCATGCAGAGAGAAAAGTCTCCTGCGTCAGATCCTGCGCATAGCCCTCATCTGCCACCAGCTGACGGCAGATGGTGTAGACGAGGGACTGGTACTTCTGTACCAGCCTGTCAAATTCCAGTGCATTCAATGGCTGTTCTCCGCCTCCTTTCTGCCCGGCATTTCAAGCGCTCTGTCTATCGATACGAATCAGTGGGGCCAAAACCTGCAAAATCGTGGGAAAAATTTTGAAAATATGGTAGAATGGCCTTATCAAACCTCACAAAGGAGAAAACACGATGGCCTCTGCCACAAAACAGGCACTTCTGGCGGCGCTCTCCGCCGCCCAGGGCGAATGCATCTCCGGCCAGCAGCTGGCGCAGCAGCTGGGTGTGAGCCGCGCTGCTGTCCACAAGGCTGCGGCCGCACTGGCGGCTCAGGGCTATGCGCTGGAAGCCGCCCCCCGGCGGGGCTATCGGCTGGCGGGCGGCGACCCCTTCTGCGCCGAGGCGGTGGGGGAGTACGACGCCCCCATCTACCTCTACGACAAGCTGGAAAGTTCCAACCGCACGGCCAAGACGCTGGCCCTCGAGGGTACGCCCCACGGTACGATGGTGCTGACAAGTCAGCAGACGGCGGGCCGGGGCCGGCTGGGGCGGCGGTTCGAGAGCCCGGCGGGGAAAGGCATTTATCTCTCGCTGGTGCTGCGGCCCGGCCTGCCCATGACCGAGGCGCAGGCCGTCACCGTCAGCGCGGCGGTGGCCGTCTGCCGGGCTGTGAAGCGGCTCTGCGGGCTGGACTTGGGCATCAAGTGGGTCAACGACCTCTATTATAACGGCAAGAAGGTCTGCGGTATCCTGACGGAAGCCGGGGCTGACATCGAGAGCGGCCAGCTGGAATGGCTGGTGGTGGGCATCGGCCTGAACCTGACCTCCCGCCCGGAGGACTGGCCCGAGGAGCTGCGGCCCATCGCGGGCAGTCTCTACCCCGGCGGGCCTGCACCGGTGAGCCGGGCGGCACTGGCCGGGGCCATCGCCCGGGAACTGCTGGGTCTCTGCCCGGCCTTCGACTGTCTGGACGAGTACCGCGCCCGGTGCTTTGTGCCGGGCCACTGGGTCACGGTCTGCACCGGGACGGAGAGCTACGCCGCAAAGGCGGTGGCCATCGACGACGCCGGGCGGCTCATCGTGCAGCGGGAAGGGGGCCGCACCGAGGCGCTCTGCCACGGAGAAGTGAGTATAAGGCCGTCGCCGCTGGCGGTAAAATAATAAGAATAATATAGAAAGAAAGCATCGGCAGACACCCGACGAGGGTGCTGCGGATGCTTTTGCTTTAAGTAGAGCAAATGCCTCTCCCAAAGGGAGAGCCTAAGAGCTGAAGGAAAGCTGGTTAAAACACCCCGAAGCACACCAGCCCCAGCACCGCCGCGATGCCGATGACCTTCGGCACACTGAGCTTGAATTTCTGGAGCAGCACAAAGCAGAGGATGCCGATGGCGATGCCCGGCAGACTGATGCCGCCTGCCTCGGTGATGCAGGTCTGGCGGCAGAGGCCCACCAGCACGCCCAGCACCATGCCGATGCAGACAGGCTTGACGATTTTCATGATGTAGCTCATCACCCTGCTGGTGCGGAACTTCTGGAAGAACGCCGCCGCCAGAAGCGTCAGCGTCAGGGTGGGGCTCAGGACGCCCAGGACCGCGAAGACGCCGCCTGGCATCCCGGCGGTCTTGGTGCCTGCAAAGGTGGCGGCATTGACGCCCAGAGAGCCGGGTGTCATCTCGGCGATGGCGATGAGGTTCGTCAAATCGGCGTCCGTCATCCAGCCGTGGGAGGACATTTCATCCATGATGAGGGGGATCATGGAGGTGCCGCCGAAGCTGGTGAAGCCGATCTTCGCAAACGCGGCGAAGAGCTGAACGAGGGTCTCAAACATGGCCATGTTCGCTCACCCCCATCCAGACCAGCGCGATGACCACACCGGCCACCACCAGCGTCAGATTGCTGATGGACGTAAAGTAACAGAGCACAAAGGCGACGGCACAGATGATGATGGGCATCGCGCTGGTCAGAGCATCTTTGCCGAGAGAGATGGCCGCGCCGCCGATGATGGGGGCCACGGCGCACTGGACGCCCTTGAGGGCCGACCAGACCCAGTAGTTATCTTTAATGGCGTCGTAGATGGCCGTCACGATGGTAAGGGTGACGACGGCGGGGATGCACAGGCCGATGGCCGCGCAGATGCCGCCCAGCACCCCGGCCATCTGATAGCCGAAGAGCAGAGTGATGTTCGCCACCATGATGCCGGGCAGGCTCTTGCCCACGGCGATGAGCTCCAGCAGATCGCTCTTGGTCATCCAGCCGCGCTCGTCCACGAACTCCCGTTCCATCTGGGCAATGATGCTCCATCCGCTGCCAAAGGTGAACGCGCCGATTTTGATAAAGTAAAGAAGCATCAGCAGGGCCATTCGTGCGCCGGTGGGGCGCTGCTGTGCGGTTTCGGGTTTTGTTGTCTGCATGAATCCTCCTGAGATACCGGGTTTGCTGTTCTTTTACCTATAAGATACCACAGACGTCCCCAAAAGGCGAATGGAAAAATGGAATGGTTCCCGGTTCCTGTCAGGAATGCTCGTAAGTCATCCAGCTGCCTTTCCATGCGTAGAGGGCCATCAGCACGGCACCCAGCGCCCACGACACCGGGTAGAGGACGAACACGCCCTCGATGCCCGCAAAGAAGGGGAGGACGAACTGGATCCACACCACACGGAAGAGGCAGAGCGAGATGAGCAGCACCACCATCGGCGGTACGCTGCGGCCGGTGCCGCGCACTGCGCCCGCCATGCCGTGGAGGATGGCCAGCAGGAAGTAGAAGGGGCAGAAGTAGTGCATGGCGCTGCACCCGAAGGCCACCACCGTCTCGTCGGAGGTGAACAGGTGCATGATGGGATTCTGGAACGCCAGCAGCAGAGCACCGGTGCAGAGGGTGTAGAGCACACCCATGCCCAGCGTGACCCACATGCCATTCTTCACTCGTTTGAGGTTGCCTGCGCCATAGTTCTGGCCCACGAAGGTCGTCGCAGCCATGCTGAAACTGGTGACGGGCAGGATGTTGAAGCCGTCGATTTTCATATAGGCCGCAAAGCCTGCCATGGCGGCGGCACCGTAGCTGTTGACGCTGGACTGCACCAGCACGTTCGAGAAAGAGATGACCATGTTCTGGATGCCGGTGGGAAGGCCGATGCGGATGATGCGGGAGGTCATCCGCTGATCGGGCTGGATGGCGGAAAGCTCCACCTTGTAGTCGGCGTCCACCTTCATCAGAAAGCGGAGGCTCAGCACACAGGAGACGAGCTGGCTGATGTCGGTGGCGATGGCCGCACCCGCCACGCCCATCTTCAGCCCGGCGATGAGTACGAGGTCGAGGATGATGTTGGTGATGGAAGCGCAGGCGAGGTAGATGACCGAGCGGCGGGAGTTGCCCGCCGCGTTGAGGATGCCGGCTGCCATGTTGTAGACGACGCTGAACAGCACACCGCCGAAGTAGAGCTTCATGTAAGTCACGGCGTCGCCGAGGACTTCTTCGGGGGTGTTCATCCAGACCAGCAGGCTGCGGCTGACGGCGATGCCGCCCACCGTCAGGATGAGGCCGAGGATGACCGCGATGGCCAGCGAGGTGTGGACGGCGATGCGCGTTTCCTTTTTATCTTTTGCGCCGAGGTACTGGCTCACGACGACACCGGCGCCGACGGCCACGCCCTGACTGAAACCGATGAGCAGGTAGATGGGTGAGCCGCTGGAACCCACAGCGGCCAGAGCGTTGCTGCCCAGAAAGTTGCCGACGATGATGGAGTCGGCGGTGTTGTAAAGCTGCTGGAGCAGGTTGCCCAGGATGAGCGGCACCGAGAAGAGCAGGATGCTTTTCCAGATGCTGCCCTCGGTCATGAGCAGGGTCTTTTCCTGCTGCGGCTGTGCCGTTGCGGCCATAGTGTCTCCTCCCTCAAAAATGCAGGAATTTCATAGGTATTTCACAATAAACTTAACAATACATCGTTCTGTGCCGAATGTCAAGCAGAACGGAAAAGAAAGCCCTCCGACTTTCCACATCTTGTTTGCAGATTGTTCAAAACTAACTCAAAGAAACTCCATTTTTATCCGGTACAATAAAGGTGCAGTCGGGAAGACAAGAACGAGATCCCCCATCTCCGGCTTTTGACTTTCCATAAATGCCATGCAGGCAGGATTCATGCGCAGCCCCGCAGCGGGTGCCGCGCCCCTAAAAAATACTGTCCCCCACCTATGCGAGGCAATAGCCACGGCGGCGGACAGACTACCAACAACCTCCTAGCAGCCGCAAATGTTTAGGAGTTCTCATACACAGGCAGCGCCGCTTTCTCCTCCTTTCCACGGCGCTGCCTGTTTTTGTTTGCTGACGCAAAAAAGCCCATCGCACAGCTGTGCGATGGGCTTTTGACGTTCTTATCGCATATCATGCAGGCGCTCTGCCGGGAGGGAGGCTTGCAGCAGGCTCCATGCGGCGTCGAGGCTGTCGTTCAGCAGATAGGCCTGATTCTGCTGGACATAGAGGTAAATGGCGTTGGGGGTGCGGTAGGCCAGATGCAGATCGTGCCACGCATACTTGCGGCTCGCCTCAGGCTTGTCCTGCTCGCCGGCCATCCAGACCGACAGTCCTTCGTCGTCCAGCAGCAGCCGGTAGAAGGGGCGGGGCAGGCCCATCTTTTTGATTTGGAGGCTCAGGGAGTGGAAGAACGTCCAGAAGTAGACAGCCGGCACGCCCAGCGCCACCACGGCCAGCACCACCGTGAGCAGAGCTGCGCCGTCTTTCTGGCCCACCTGCGACAGGCAGAAGCCGGCAGACACCAGCAAAATGGCCGTGAACACCAGAGGCCGGTGCCACGCCTTGTGGTGGCGCAGCAGGTCAAAGGCGGCAAAATCGTGGAAGGATGCAGCATCCATCTGGACGGAAACGGAGATCGGCTGAGACATAAAAATACCCTCCTTTTTGGTCATAGTACCATATTATTTTCCAACAATCAAGGATGATATTGCGCAGATGCCCTAAAATGTGCTAAAATAGGACGAAAAAGAAAGTTTATGGAGCTTTCGCTCTGACGGCGGACAGGCCGGATAAGGCGGAAGATGCGCGGTAGAATATCACAGAGAAGGAGGATGGGTGCGTGGGGCGCAGGATGACCCTGAAAGGGCAGATCAGTCTTTGCCTGGCGGCGTTTTTTCTGGCGCTGGCGGGGCAGATATTCTTGAGCTTTTACCAGTCCGGCACCGTGCTGCGGGAACTGGACGACCAGATGGGCAACTTCAACGCCATCAGCCGCTTTCAAAACGGCGTGGAGCGGAGTCTTTCGGCCATGGAAGATTACCGCTGGGAGTACGGCGATGCCAAAGCGCTGACAGAGGAGCTCCACAGCGCCTTTTCCGTCACCAACGCATGGCTCTGGCGCATCGAGAGCGACCTTGGCACTGTGAGTGAAGAGCAGTATCTGCTCTACAATGCCGTTTCCACTACCTACGACAGCTACACCGCACTGGTGGACCAGCTGGAAGAAGCGGTGGCCGCCGGTCAGGACACGAAAGCCGCCCAGCTCTACTATAATAAGATCGTACCCTGCGGCGGCTATCTGCGCCAGTACACCCAGCAGCTGCTGAACACGGCCATCACCGACGCTCAGGGGACTTACACCACCGTGTCGGCCCTCAGCGACCGGGTGAAATGGGTGCAGACCGTCGTGGTGGCGCTCTGCCTTGCGCTTGGCTGCGTCATGGCCTTCTCGGTGCTGACGCTGCTGACCCCGGTGCAGCAGATGATCGGCGCCTCCCGGGAGGTCACCCGGGGCGAGTTCGATTCGCCCGACCTGCCTTCGCCCCGTCAGCCGGAAATGGCCCAGCTGACCGAAGCCTTCAACCACATGAAGCATTCGATGGCGGAGCAGGTGACCACCCTGCGGGAGAAAAACGAGATGGAGCGGGAGCTCCACCGCCAGAAAACGGAAGCTCTGGAATTACAGAACCGGATGGAGCGCAGCCGTTTGCAGCAGCTGCGCAGCCAGATAGACCCCCATTTCCTTTTCAACACCCTGAACGTCATTTTACAGACCGCCGGACAGGAAAAAGCCTACCGCACTCAGGCCCTCATCACGGCTCTGTCGCACCTGCTGCGCTACAGCCTGATGAGCAACGACGAGCAGGTGCCGCTGGCCCGGGAAGTGCGCATCGTGGACGAGTATTACTCCATTTATCACGTCCGCTTCGGCGACCGTGTGAAGATGGTGTGGCGCATCTCCGACTCCCTCGATTTGACGGAGACGATGGTGCCGTCCTTCATCTTGCAGCCCATCGTGGAGAATGCCTTCAAGCACGGCATCTCGCCCAAGGAAGAGGGCGGCGTGGTGCGCATCCGCATCAACCCGCTGCGGGATAAGGGACTGCTCTATATCAGCGTCTGCGACAACGGCGTGGGCATCCAGCCCGAACAGCTGGCCCAGCTGAAAGCCGCGCTGGCCCAGCCCGGGGAGCGCTGGGAGCATATCGGCGTCTATAACGTGGCCGCACGGCTGCGGCTTCTGGATAAACGGGGGCGGCTGATCATCCGCTCTCACCCGGGCCGGGGAACGGCCATCAGTATGTACCTGCCCCTTGTAGAACTTTTGGAGGAGGATTTGGACGATGATACGCCTGTTGATCGCGGATGACGAAAAGCTGGAGCGGGAGGCGCTTGCAGAGCTGGTCCAGCGCCGTTTTGAGCGGGAAGTGGTTCTGGAGGTGGCGGAAAATGGCCGCAAAGCTGCCGACACGGCGGTGCTGTGGGGCGCGGACCTCATCCTGATGGATATTGAGATGCCGGGTATGAGCGGTCTCGACGCTGCCCGCGCCGTGCTGGCCCAGCGGCCTTCCTGCCGGGTCATCTTCGTCACGGCCTACAGCCTGTTCCAGTATGCCCATGAGGCGGTGCATCTGGGGGCCTGCGACTATCTGCTCAAGCCGGTGGACCCCGACGAGCTGGAAGCCTCGGTGCGCCGGGCTATGCGGCAGATCGAGACGGAGCGGAAGCTGGAAGAGCTGGCCGCCGCCCAGCCCCAGCAGGAGCAGACGGAGACCGAAGAAGAGGCGGAAGACGCCCCCGAGGAGGGCGAGAACAGCCAGACGGCCCTCGTCATGGCCCATGTCCGCCGCTACCTCGAGGATAATTATATGTTCGATCTGTCGCTGGACAGCGTGGGCGAGATCCTGCACATCAGCCCGGCCTACCTGTCGGCGCAGTTCAAGAAGTACCAGAAGATGAACTTCCTCGACTGCCTCACCGAGCTGCGCATCAACGCGGCAAAGGAATTGCTGGCCGACCCCTTCCGCTCCTCGGCGGAGGTGGCGTCGATGGTGGGCTACGAGGACGCCAGCTACTTCGCCCGGGCGTTTAAGAAACGCACCGGCATGACTCCCACCCAGTACCGCCGTCAGGCCGGCCAGAAGGCAAAGGCCGACCCGGAGGCCGGGCTGTGAGCGGGCGGATGATTTCCCGCCGCACTGTGCTGGCGCTGGCCGCCTGTACGGCGCTGGGCGCTGTGGGCTGCAGCAAGACGGAAGAGTACACCGGCCCGGAGCTCATCCTGCGCTACGCCGAGAACCAGCCCGAGGACTATCCCACTACTCAGGCCGCTCTGGCCTTTGCCGACCTCGTGGCCGAGCGGACGGAGGGAAGGGTCAAAGTCGTGGTCTACAGCGGCGGGGAGCTGGGGGCCGAACAGAGCGTCATCGAGCAGATGCAGTACGGCGGCATCGACTTTGCCCGCGTCTCTCTGAGCCAGCTGGCCGAGTGTCTGCCTGCCCTGAGCGTATTGCAGCTGCCTTTTCTCTATACCGACGCGCCCCAGATGTGGCGGGTGCTGGACGGTGAGATCGGCGATGAATTCCTCTCGGGCCTCGGCGCGATGGACCTCGTGGGCCTGTCGTGGTTCGACGCCGGTGTCCGCAGCTTCTACACCCGCGAAAAGGTGGAGACGCTGGCGGACCTCGCGGGGCTGACGCTCCGGGTGCAGGAGTCGGACATGATGAGCGAGATGATACTGGACCTCGGCGCAAAGCCCGCGCAGGTGGTCTACAGCCGGGTCTATGCAGCCCTGCACAACGCCGAGATAGACGGCGCGGAAAACAACTGGCCCAGCTATGAGGCCATGGGCCACTACGAGGTGGCCCCCTATTTCTTAAAGGATGAGCATGCCCGCGTGCCGGAGCTGCAGCTGGCCAGCGAGGCCGCGATGGAAAAGCTGGCAGAGCTGGACGAACACTTCCCGGACATCATCCGCACCTGCGGAAAGGAGAGCGCTCTGGCCGAACGCCGCCTCTGGGCGGAGCGGGAGGCCAGCGCCGAGAAGCATATGCGGGAATGGGGCGTGGAGGTGACGACCCTCTCCGCCGCCGAGAAAGCCCGCTTCCGGGCGGCAGTCGAGCCTATGTACGCGGCTTTTGAGGAGCAGAGCCGCCTCATCCAGCGCATTCGCGAAGCCTGAAAAAGCGCAAGAGATATTACATTGTATTCATCTTGTTGGGCAGTGTGCTGAATAAACTGCGCTATGGCTTGTAGGAAATGCACAAAAGTGTTTCTCACATTTTTTTGAAAAACAGGACATTTTTCATAAGCCCTTGTTCTGACTAAAAATTTTTGCTAAAGTGTGTACAGTAAATGAACGGACGGTGTGCGACCCGTGCAGAGCGCACCGCCCTGAATGAGGAAAATCTAAGGAGGATTTTATCATGAAGAAGATTTCTCGTCGCAGCTTTCTGGCAGCAGCCGGTGTTTCCGCCGCTGCTCTGGCACTGACCGCCTGCGGTGGCTCCAGCAACAGCACTGCTGCTTCTACCGCTACCTCTGCTGCAGCTTCCACCGCTCCCGCCGGTGATGCCGCAGCTGCTGCTTCCGACCCGAAGGTGACTCTGGTCTACGCCGAGGTCAACCCGCTGGATACCATCGTCGGCCAGACCGGTTCTCACTTCAAGGAGAAGGTCGAGGAGCTGACCGGCGGTTCCGTCGTCATCGACGTGCAGGCTTCCGGCGTTCTGGGTTCTGAGAACGACGTTCTGGACGCAATCCTGGGCGGTTCTACCTCCATCGATATGAGCCGTATCTCCGCTTTCGCACTGACCAGCTACGGCTGCAACAAGTCCAAGCTGCTGTCCATCCCCTTCACCTTCGAGAACCGCGCACACTTCTGGAACTTCGCCAACAGCGAGCTGGCACCTGAGTTCCTGAACGAGCCCCAGGAGCTGGGCCTGCCCGTTCGTGGTATCTTCTACGGCGAAGAGGGCTTCCGTCACTTCTTCACTGTCAAGCCCGTTTCCGGCATCGCTGATTTCAAGGGCCTGAAGCTGCGTGTGTCCAACGACCCCGTCATGAACGGCATGGTCGAGGGCCTGGGCGCTAACCCCACCGTCGTTTCCTTCGGCGAGCTGTACAGCGCACTGCAGACCGGCGTTGTCGATGGCGCTGAGCAGCCCATCGCAAACTACAAGTCCAACGCCTTCCCCGAGGTCGCTAACAACCTGATCCTCGACGGCCATACTCTGGGCGCTGTGCAGGCTGTCATCACCGACAACGCCTGGAACAAGCTGACCGAGAACCAGCAGGCTGCCGTCATGGAGGCTGCTGCGGATACGCAGGCCTTCAACGCTGACCTGTCCGAGACCGCTGAGAACAAGGTCCTCGACGAGCTGAAGTCTTCCGGCTGCAACGTCGTCGATGTCCCCGATAAGACTCCCTGGCAGGAGGCTTGCGCTAAGGTCATCAGCGAGAACACCTCTGATCAGGCTGAGCTGTATCAGCAGCTGCTGGATATGAAGGCCTGATAAAAGCGCCTTTATCCTGAAGTAGTACATAGCCCGGCGGGGGACTACGGGATACGCCCGCAGACCCGCCGGGCTTTTTATAAGAGTATGGAGGAGATCCTATGCCGAAAATCTTTACCACTCTGGATAAGATCAAGCCGGCGTACGACGTCACCTACAAAGTGGTCCTGTTTATCTGCAAGATTCTGCTGATCGTGGATATTCTCATCACCACCATGTCGGTCATTGGTCGTTACGTCCCGTTCATCCCGGACCCCGCATGGTCTGAAGAAGTCGTTCTGACCTGCATGAGCTACATGGCCGTGCTGAGTGCTGCTCTGGCCATCCGCCGCGGCGCACACATCCGCATGACCGCATTTGACGTCTATCTGCCCAAGATCGCCGTCAAGGTGCTGGACATCCTCGCCGATCTGGCGGTCTGCATCCTCGGCCTCATCATGCTGGTTGTGGGCTGGAACTACGCCACCACCCTGGGCGGCCGCGGCTTCTATGTCTCGATGCCCTGGCTGAGCCGTTTCTGGATGTACTTCCCCGTGCCTCTGGCCGGTGTCGCCATGATCATCTTCGAGATCGAGGCACTGTACAACCACATCAAGAGCATTTTTGTAAAGGAGGAGAACTAATATGACAGCCCAGACACTGGCAATCGTTGTCCTTCTTGTCAGCTTCTTCGTCATGATCTTCCTGCGCTTCCCCATCGCATACGCCGTTGGTCTGTCCAGCGTGCTGTGCATGATGGTGCAGGGTCAGGCACTGACCGATGTCTGCCGTCTGATGGTCAAGGGCATCTCGTCCTTCAGCCTGATGGCCGTCCCGTTCTTCATCACCATGGGCGTCCTCATGGGCAGCGGCGGCATCTCCGAAAAGCTGATCGCTCTGGCTGATGCCTGCGTCGGCTGGATGCGCGGCGGCATGGCAATGGTCAACATCGTTGCTTCCTACTTCTTCGGCGGCATTTCCGGTTCTGCTTCTGCA
>JABLTQ010051939.1_pt1 | contig 34795 bp, 39 predicted proteins | sample 7160101 | NCBI WGS metagenome assembly JABLTQ01 (sample SAMN14651228, study PRJNA627086) | human gut metagenome | isolation source: feces | host: Homo sapiens
AAGAAAAAGAGATGGAAGATGTCGTAAGATTTATGGAAAAGTTTTTAGCAGATGAAGAGATAAGAAATGTGTATGATAAGATAGTTGATGTAGAATGAGATGCAGAAGAACGAGGAATAATAAAAATTGCTAAAAATATGCTAAATAAAGGTTATTTCATTGAAGAAATTATAGATATTTGTAATTTAAGCAAAGATGAAATAGAAGCACTATAATAATGCTTTTTTTTATATAATTGTTATAGTTAATGTACTAGTTCTTTTTCTTTATTTAAGTATTTTACTTTATTAGTTTTTCCTAATAAATAATCACTAGATATACTAAATTTTTCACTCAATGAATAAAGTGTTGCGGTACTTATTGGAAAATTTCCATGTTCATATTCACTAATAATGCTATGAGCAATATTTAGTTGTTTAGCAAGTTTATTTTGAGTTAAATTGAATTCTTTTCGCAAACTTTTTAATCTTTCGCCACTAATTTTGGTATCTATTTTATTAATTTCATCTTTATATCTTTTTATTTCGGTAAAATTAAAGACATAATCAATTGATATTTTAAAATGATTACATAAATGATTTAAATGTTTGATAGGAATAATATCGTATTGTTGTTCATATTGATTATAAGTACTTCTAGCTATATTTAATATTTGAGGATATCTTCTTGGGTTAATTCATATAAGTCTCTTAAATCTTTTAATTTTATGCCATAATTCATATACTTCACTCCATATAAAAAATTATCGCATTTATATTTATTATAGTTTTATATTGACTGAAATGTTGAAAAATATGTTGATTTTCACTCAATAGTATTGTATGATTATGCTAGCATATGGTAGTTATATTTTGACTATAACAATAATATTGACAAGTTTTGATAGCCTTTGTCGAATCACATGTAATTCATCTAAAAGTATGTTACTATTCATGAGAAAAGAGGAGAAAGTATGGAGTTTCAAACATTAAAGAAAAGCCATTTAAAAAGAAATATTATCATAGGAGTAATTATAGTAGGAATTATTAGTGCAGTAGTATTAAATTTTACAAGAGCAAAGTATCGAACAACACAAAGTATACCTTTGGTAAATGGAACTATTAATTATTCTTTAGCTGATCTAAATATTGTAGCAATCGTCGTAGATGGAAAAGAAGTAGATACAATTCCTGATGGAAATTATGAATTAACGAGTGAAAGTTATTGTACAGTAAATGGGGAAAAAGAAGAAAGTGTGAAATTAAGCTATGATAGTGCAACTAAAGGACTAAGTGTAACGCCAATGACTACTAAGGGAACAAAGTGTTATTTATATTTTGATAAAAAAAATCCATTTTTGGGTAGGGATTATATACTTAGTAAAATATCTTTAGGGAGTGGAATTCCTAATTTTTCAAATACTAGTTGTAGTAGTGGCTGTATGGAAAGTACGAACGGATTATATACTAGTACAGATGATTATGGTACAACTTATTATTTTAGGGGTACGGTAGATAATAATTGGGTCAAGTTTGCCGGATATTATTGGCGAATTATTCGAATCAATGGTGATGGATCAATTCGTTTAATTTATAATGGCCCTAATACAGTTACTAGAGGTGATTCTACACATATAGGTAAAGTTGCTTTTAATTTAAATGATGGAGATAATATGTATACAGGATATATGTATTCTAATGGTGAAATTCATGGCTTAGAAAATAGTAGTAATGCTAAAAATAATTTGGATAATTGGTATAAAACTAACTTACAGGACAAAGAATTTAGTAAATATGTAAGTACGGAAGCAGGCTTTTGTGGCGATCGAATGCCAAGTACAAGTTCATTAGTGAGTAATGGTTTGGGAGGAACTGGAAATGTTACTACTTATTATGGTGCTTATATTCGTTTATTTGTCAATAAAACTCCACGATTTGATTGTATTGATAGTAATGACTTATATACGGTGAAAGAAAGTGGTAAAGGGAATCATGCTTTAACTTATCCAATAGGATTAATTACGGCAGATGAAATAGTTTTTGCTGGAAATGTTTTTGATGTTGTTTCTTCACCTTCTAATTCGGGTTATTATTTATATAATGATGTTCACTATTGGAGTATGACGCCTTTTAGCTATGTAAGCTCAGATACATATAAGGCAGCAGTATTTGTTTTAGCTAGTGGTAGTATTTTGGGAAATGCTATGTATTTTGGTACGGTTTATATGTCAGGAAATGCTTTGCGTCCTGTTATAAATCTTCGTGGCGATATTGAATTAGCTGGAACAGGAATTGTAAGTGATCCTTTTGTAATTTTATAATTTGTAAATTGTAGTCGGACAAAAGGATACTTTGTTGGAAATGATTTAATGTAGAGTGTATAACAAGATAATATTGTAAGGCATGAGTATTTGTTTAGTTTATATTCTTTTTATATAAATTAAACAAATCTGGTAATAAGTATGAAATTTAATTTAATTATTGAAATAGATAAGAAAATATATTATACTTAAGTTGGTAGAGCATTAGGTCTAAATGCCTACTTGTGGTAGACATTAACTGTTATATTGTTTCTTACAATAATAATAGTTGATGCCTTTTTTGGTTGAAACCAATTTATAAGTTTGGATAAAAGATACCTCACTAACTAAAAAATACTCCTTTCTATGTCTTCCAAAACCCTTAAGTAAAGGAGGTAAACAATAGAAAATTGTCTAATTTAGTAGACACCAGTCCCAATGCTCAAGACTTTATTATGAATGATAATATATTAAAAAGCAAGAAAAAGCGTTCGACATATTTCGCATGATATTTAGAAATTATGTTATAATATAGGTACTTTTTGGGAGTTGATTTCATGAAAGAATTACTTGCACCGGCTGGATCTATGGACGCATTAAAAGCAGCGATAAAAGGTGGAGCAGATGCAGTTTATTTAGCTGGCAAATTATTTGGAGCTCGTAAATTTGCTACTAATTTTACTAATGATGAGTTAAAAGAAGCTGTTTTGTATGCTCATTTATATGATGTTAAGATTTATGTTACGGTAAACACTATTATTTATGAATCTGAATTACAAGATTGTCTTCATTATATTTCTTATTTATATGAAATAGGTGTTGATGCTTTAATTATGCAAGATTTAGGAATGATTTCTTTGGTTCGTAAGTATTTTCCTGATTTTTTAGTTCATGCTTCAACACAAGCTCATACGCATAATATTGAGCAAATTCGTCTTTTAGAAAAGTTAGGAGTTTCTCGGGTAGTTTTAGCTCGGGAACTTAGTTTAGATGAAATAAAGAAATTAGATACTAATATGGAATTAGAAGTATTTATTCATGGAGCTTTATGTGTTAGTTATTCTGGACAATGTTTGTTTTCTTCCTTTTTAATTGATCGAAGTGGAAATAGAGGAGAATGCGCGGGACTATGTCGTCTTCCTTATTCATTAAAAGATCATGATCAAAAGATAATAGAAAATCAATATTTATTAAGTCCTAAGGAACTTAATACTATTGATTATTTTTTAGAATTGAAAAAATCTAAAGTTTTAAGTTTTAAGATTGAAGGAAGAATGAAAAGCCCTGAGTATGTTTATTATGTAACTAGTCTTTATCGTAAACTATTGGATTATGATGATTATAAAATTACTCATCGAGAATTATTTTTATTAAAAAGTTTGTATAATAGAGGATTTACTAAAGGTTATCTATTTGATGAAAAAGATGAGGATTGGATTAGTTTCTATTCTTCTAATCATCAGGGAGTAAAAATAGGAAAAGTAATAGATGTAAATCAGAAAAAAATTAAGATTAAACTGGATTATGAGTTAAATCAAGAAGATGGAATTCGTCTTCCTAATCAAAAAGGTATGTTTGTTAATTTTTTGTATGATAAAAAGATGTTATTGGTTAATCAGGCTAAAAAAGGGGATATTGTTTATATCGATAATAAGGTTCAGTTGGAGAATATGGGCGATGTTTATCTTACTACTAATAAAAAGTTAATGGAAGAAATTAAGAATATCAAAGAAAAAAAATTATTTATTGCATGTAGAATTGAAGCTTTTGTAAATCAACCTTTGAGAGTAGAGTATCAGTACAAAGATATTTTAGTTGAAGATCATTCTATTTTAGTAGAAGAAGCTAAAAAAAGTCCTGTTTCTAAAGAACGTCTTCAAGAAGTATTTACTAAGCTTGGTGATACACCGTTTGAAGTTTTTAATATTGATATTCAAATGGATCATAATATATTTTTACCAATGAGTTTATTAAATCAACTTAGACGGGATTTGATAAAAAAGTTAATAGAAAAAAAGATAACAGTTAAAAGAAACCATGTTTCTTTGCCATTATTAAATTATTCTGGTATTAGAAGAGATCGAAAAGCTAAATTAAGTATTTTAGTGCGCACAGAAGAACAATTATTGGTTGCTTTAGAAAATAATGTGGATTATATTTATGTTTGTGATGAAAATTTATATCAAAAATATAAGGATTTTAATGTTTATTTACGATTGGAGCGAGTTACTAATTCTTTTTCCAAAAGAGAAAATTATCGTTTGTTAATTGGAGAGACGGGAAGTTTATGTTATACAGCTAATAACTTAGTTATTAGTGATTATTATCTTAATGTTGTAAATAGTAAGATGGTTTATTTATTGCATGATTTAGGAGTTAAAAGAATTACGTTAAGTCCTGAATTAAAAACTCATGAATTAGAGTTATTACTAAATCATTTAGATGATTCTATCGAAGTAGAACAGCTTATCTATGGTCGATTAGAATATATGATAATGAAATATCATATGAAAGTTGCCCTACATTTAAAGAATAATTGTTATGAAATAGAAAGTAACCATAAAAGTTTTCCGCTTATTATGGATCAGTTTACTCATTTATTTAGTGATTCTTCTTTTGAATTAGAAAATCTTAATTCTAAAATAGATGTGTACCGGATTGAATTATTTAAGGAAACAAAAGAAGAAGTAAAAGAAATTATTTGGCATGTTAAGAAGAGACTAGGTTAGTTAAAATGTAATCTATAGAGAGAGCTTTAAAAAAAGAGATTTACTTAAAGACACTTATTTTATATGTTATGTGTAAGTGGATTTTGGTTTGCTTTTTTTGATTTTTGTGCTACTATAGATATACTTTTGAAAGGAGAATTTATATGGTTGACTTAAAGAAGTTATTGAAATGGCGAGAAAATTTTGTTGCTTTATCTTTGGCATTAGTTATTCCTTTTACATGCACAGGATGTCAAAGTAAAGAGGTGGAAGAAGAATTAGAAGAGCCCTTTTCATATAGCCAAGATGAAGAAAAACTAAATAAGGTTGTTTTAGAAGATAGTGAACCAGTTAAGGAAGAGAAAGAATTAAATATTTCTAGCTATTTAGAGGCAATTATGAGTGTTCCTATTATGTATAACTATGAAGAATATTATCTTACTTATGAACAAGTGGAAGAACTTATTTTAGAAGCAGAAAAAGAAGTAGAGTGTCATAATGAGTATAGTGGTAATTTAGAAGAAGAAATTGAAGAATTAATTAGTCAAATTGAAGATAATTCTTTAAATTTTTTAGAAAAGTATCCGGAATATGAAAGAATTTTATGGTTTAAAGATAGTTGGTTTGAAGAAATAAATGAATTAAAAGAGTCAACAGATATTGATTTATTGGGGATGACTTTTGATATTACATTAAAATCAACAATTGGACGTTGCTTTGAAGATGCAACCAATGATGTAGCAGAAGATATATGTAAGTTAAAAGAATTATCGATTGTTACCAAAAGGGGTAATTTTCAGGATGATGATAGTATTGTTTTGGCGAGTTATTTACCAGAGTTAAATGCTATTGTTTTAAATGTAGATACTATTTATCAAAATCTTTTAAACGAAAAAAATGGAGAAGAGTTAGGAGTTTTAGAATTTGATGATGCAATAAAAGAAGTATTACTTCATGAATTAAATCATGTAAGACAGCAAGCATGTTCTTGTAGATTAGAAGAAGATGCTCCAAGTGCATTAGAATATCAAGATACTCACTCTTTTATTTTAGAAGCCTCAGCTGAATCGGCTTTATATAATCAAGGGCAAGATCTTGAGGCATATAGTAAAGATAAATATGATTACACTTATTATTTTGAAAGAGAAAAAGAAACTTTGATTTTACTTTTAGGATTGTTTCATGATGATATCCAAATAGATGATTATTATAATGCTATTTTTGATAGTGATTTAGAGGCTTTTTATCGTTTTTGTGGAGTAAAGACAGAAGAAGAAAAGTATGTTTTGCATAAGATTTGGTTTGCTTTAGATAGTTTAGAGTCTTTTAATTCTTTTCCTTATGAAGTTACAGGCGAGGAAGTCTTAACAAGAGGGAAAATTCAGGATATTGTAGGAACTTCTTATTGTGTTGATATTTTTAAATTAGTACTATCTCATATGGTTGATTATACTTTTTCAAATTCGGAGCTTACAGTAGAAGATAATCTAGCTTTGTTTAATATTATTAAAAGTATTATTGTTGAAGAAGCTAGAAAATTAGAAGAAACTGGGAATGAGGAAGATCCATATTGTTTTGTTTATGATGTGGAAACAAAATCTTCTATTAAAGAATTAGAGAATTTATATATTGATTTTTTAAGTGATTATTATGAGATGAGTGAAGAAGAATTAAGAGATTTAGAACAAAAATGTGATATTAGTTTATATCGTCGTATTGCTAATAGTGATGATTTAAGTTTTGTTTATAGATATAATTTTGATGAATGTTTATTTTTAGATAAATATCCTATTTTAAAATATATTTTATCTATGTCTTATATTTCAAAAGATGATTATCAGAAATTTTTAGAAGCTGATGTTATTTTAAGTCGAAAAAAATAGAAGCCTATGTTTTAGCTTCTTTTTTGATTAGTTTAGCATGCATGACTATTTTGTCTGTTTTATTATAACAAGTAGAAAGAGTTAATATTTTATCATTTGCATTTATACTTGTATCGAATTCTACAGCGCTTCGATTTTTTAGCTTATTTAAAAAGTTTTGGTATTCTTCATCAGAAGTAAATCTGGTTTGAATGTAATCATTGGTTGTTTCAATGTGATAAACACTAAATACTTGCCATAAAGTGTTTTCGGTTGGAGTAGAGAGTTTTATAATGTGATTATCAGTATTATCGTACCAAGAACTACTAAGAATGTTTCTTAAAGATCCAAACATGGTTTTATTATTCATGCCATGGGCATATAGAATAGTGTTTTTATCATAGTCGGTTGTATTATTTCGATAATCCATGAATACCCATCCTGCCTGGTTATAACTTTTATTGAAAGAATGAGTTAAATAGTAATCGTTATTATTTGTTTGAACAAAAGGGTAGTTAATATTTGTTCCATTTACTTGGATCCAACCTTTTGTTTCATTATTAATTTTTAATAGTTCATCAAAGTTGACATTGATTAGATTCATTTTTATATAATCCCAATAAGGATTTTCTTTGGGTATTTCTTCTTTTTGCTCGATAATTTCAGTATTTTCATTGTCTTTTGTTTCTTCTATGTTTACAACATCTTCTATTTCTTTTATTTCATCATTGGTTTTATTGGTATCAATGAAGTAATTAATTAAATTAATTCCGGATTTTATTAAGAAGATGAAAGCAATGAAGAAAATGATTAAGGCAATTAAATTTTTCCATTTGAGTTTATATCTTTTCTTTTTTATAACCATTTTATTCACCATTAATATTATAACAAATCTTTATGAGAAAAACATTATTTTTACATTAGAGTGTCAAATAAAAAGAAAAGTAATTTTGAGTCTTTAAAAAATATTATTTTATGGTATAATGTCATTAGATATAGCTATGTGATTTCTGTAGTTATAGTATTTGTGTAGGAGGAGAGAATATGGGAAAGAAATTGAAAAGTTTATCGCTTGTACTATTTTCTATTTGTTGCACCATAGGATTTGGTATGAGTGCTAGTGCCTTAACCATGGAAAAAGATATGAAAGCATCTGATATTACTATTGAAGATGGTATGGTTATTGATGGCGCTGGAAAATTTACAATCACTGGAGGGTTAAATATTTCTGATGCCAAAGATATTACGATTAAAAATGTAACGTTAGATGGCGAGGGAACAAAAGATATATTACTTTCTTTAAGTAATGCTGGTAAGATTGTTATTGAAAATGTAACATTTAAAAATTATACTAAGGCTGGTATTTATGGAGAATACATGGAAAGTATAAGTGTTACAAAATCAACTTTTGATGCTAGTGGTACAAAAAATATTGGAGATGGAGACTATTCAGGAAATCCAGAAGAAGATTTAATTAAAAGAAGTGCTGCTGGTATTGATCTTAATTTAGGTAATGGTGCAAAATATGATGTAAATGTTAGTAGTATTAAAATTGTTGGTAATACATTCAAGAATGTAGTTGCTACACAAGAAAATTCTACAGCAGGAGCTATTAAAGTAAAAGTGAAAGATGCTAGTAGATTAAAAAATATTGGAACAGTTACTATTGCTGATAATACTTTTTTAGATAACGACAAAGATTTAGTTGTTGGTACTAATAGTCCAACTGCAGGAACTGAACAAAGTGCTACTGGTGATTTAGAAATTTTACTTGATAGTAATACTTCAATGAAGGTCACTAATAATTCTGCTCAAGAAAGTACAACTGAAACTTTAACTGGTAATTATAAGCTAAATTATGCTGATAACAAAAAATATGAATTAGATGAAGATTTATATTATATCGTTAATGAAGATAATTTTGATGATTTAGAAAATATTACTAGTGCTGTTTTAGGTGATGATGATGTTAAAGGTATCGCTATAAGCGTAGATGGAATTAGTTTTGCAATTTCTAAAGAAAATATAGATGAAAATCTAGGAGAAGCAATAGATAAGTTTGATATTGTTCCTAGTGAAGAAACGGCAATTGAAGCATTAAAGAAATATCAAGGAGAAGGAGTATTCTTTGTTGAGGTTACAGGATTAGATTCTTTTAAAGATGGTATTAGTTTTAACACTACTTTAGATGAAGAATTTGATGGTAAATTATTTGTTTATTATTATGATGAAGAAAATGGTTTACAATTAGTATCTAATCCAAATGCTGATAAAGGAAAAGTAGAATTTACTTTTGCAAAAAATGGTCATTATGTGGTAAGTGAAAAAGATTTACTTGCTAGTACACCAAGCGAAGAAGTACCTACAGAACCTACTCCAGAGGAAGTTCCTCAAACATTTGATGCTTTAGGAGTTTATGCTATTGGTGGAGCACTTAGCGTTGCAGCAATCGTTGGTGCAGTAGTTTACTTAAAAAGAAGAAGCGCTTAAATCATATAAAAAACTGTCTTGATTGACAGTTTTTGTTTGCTTAAAATTTACGATATAAGCCAATGGCTTTTCCTAATATGGTTACATTATCTAAAATAATAGGTGTCATGGTATCATTTTCAGGCTGTAATCTTATATGGCCTTTTTCTTTATAAAAAGTTTTTAAAGTTACTTCAAATTCATTAGTCATTGCTACAACAATATCACCATTTCGAGCTGTATTTTGTTTTTGAACAATGACAATGTCACCATCAAATATGCCAGCATTAATCATGGATTCGCCGCTTACATTTAGAGTAAAAATGGTTTCTTTAGCAGGTATTAAACTAGCAGGAAGATTAAAAAATTCATTGGGTCTTTCTATTGCTTCAATAGGACTTCCAGCAGTAATTTTTCCAAGAAGAGGAACTTTTACTAATTCTTCATTTTTTTCTTCGTATTCATTATCAACTAATATTTCCATTGCTCGAAATTTGTTGTTGTCTACTTTTAGATATCCTCTTTTACATAAGTTTTTTACATGAGTGTGTACCGTTGCAGGACTTGATAAGTTTAGACCTTTTCCTATCTCTCTAATAGATGGGGGATATCCATGTGTAGCAGTAAACTTCTTTATAAAATCTAAGACATTACTTTGTTTTTCAGTTAAATCTTTAAATTCTTTTTCCATCTTTTTGTTTACCTCCAATAACATCTTATCATAAAAACGTATGATTGTCAAACAAATGTATTTATTTCAAAAAACGCTTGTGCGAACATATGTATTTGCGATATAATGTTCGTGTAAGGAGTTGAGGTAATTATGGTTAAAAGTTTAAGAAAATTTGGAGGAGCAATTATGCTTTATTTAGTAATATTTTTTGGGATTGTAGCAATTTGCTCAAGAGTTAATAATATGAATCAAGAAAGTGAGGTAGGCGTAGACAGTACCTTGGCGATGAATTCTTAATTATAATTGTAAAAAATATTTGTCTGTTCATTAATAAAATATGTATTTTGTGTTATAATAATCAATGAGGTGAATTCTGTGGAATATAAAAAATTTCTATATCCGTCATTTAATTTGTACACAGTTAAAACTAATAAGTTTAAAACTTGTCAAATGGAAATAATGTTTAAGAGTAAAGCTAAGAGAGAAGATGTGATGTTAAAGACTTTTCTTTCTGATCTTATGAGTGATTGTTCTAGTAAATATGGAACAAGAAAGGAAGTTGTTCGCTATTTAGAAGAGTTATATCAGGCTAGTTTTTATGGTTCAACTAATAAAACTGGGGATTTACTCATGACATCTTTTGTCCTTAATTTTTTGAATCCAAAATATGTTAAAGAAAAAGACTATTTAGAAAAAGTGTTAGAATTACCTTTTGAAATGATTTTACATCCAGCGATAGAAGCTGATGAGTTTGATATTCGAAATTTTAACATTGTGAAAAATCGTTTGCATGATGAAATACTAAGTGTGGGAGAAAATATTAATCGTGTTAGTTTGAAAAAAGCCTTGGGTAAATTAGACTCATTGTCTCCTAGTAGTTATGGTATTTTGGGTACTATTCAGGAATTAGAAGAAATTAGTCCTAAAAAGCTTTTTAATGCTTACCAAGATTTGATGCAATCTGATTGTGATATTTATTTGATTGGTGATTTAGATATGGATTTGGTTGCTAATATTATTTTTAAATATTTTAAAAATCCAATAGTTAAAACTAAAAGTGATATTTCTTTATATGTAGAAAATAAATCAGTAAAAAAAGTTAGAAATTATGAAGAAAAATCACATTTTTTAGAAACAAACTTAGTACAAATTTATAACTTGGAACATTTAACAGATCAAGAAAAAATTACAACGATGTATTTTTATAATTATCTTTTAGGCGGTGGGGGACTTAATACAAAGTTATATCAGTTGTTAAGAGAAAAGAATTCTTTATGTTATGGAGTAAAGAGTGTTTATCTTAAGTATGATAATTTGTTAATGATTCAAACATCTGTTAGTAAGGATGATGTTAGTAAAGCAGTAAAATTAATCAAACAAGCATTTAAGGAAATGAAAATGGGAAAATTTAGTGAAGATGAATTAAATAATGCTAAGGAAAGTTTTATTTTTTCTCTTAATTTATCTTTAGATAATCCAGGAGGTATTTTAAATAACTATATTTTTCATATTTTAGATGGACTTCCTCTTATTGAAGAGAGAATTAAAATGATTCGTGATGTTACAAAAGAAGAAATAGTAGCAATTGCAAGTAAAATTAAACCAAATATTTCTTTTGTTTTAGTAGGGGAGGAAAATCATGGAGAAAATTAAAATTAAAGGAATTGATGAAGAGATTTATTTTACTACTTCTAAGTGTGGACTTCCTATTTATGTTTGGAAAAGTGAGTATGCTAAGAGTTTTTATTTGTCTTTAAATGTTCATTATGGATCAATACACACAGAATTTAGTATTGATGAAAAGAAATATAAAGTTCCACAAGGAATTGCTCATTTTATGGAACATATTAAATTTAATGTAGATAAAGATACTACGGCAAATGATTTATTTGATCCTTTAGGTAGTGATATTAATGCTTTTACTACTTTTAGATATACTAGTTATTTAGTTTATGGTACTAGTAAGATTAAAGAAAATTTGTATTCTTTGCTTGATTATGTTTATAATCCTTATTTTACGAAAGATATGATAAAAAAAGAAAAAGGTATTATTACATCAGAAATTAATATGGGGAAAGATCAACCTTATAATCAATTATATTTTGCTTTTAATAAAGCTATGTATCATAAAGAAAAATATAAATATTTAATTACAGGTGAAGTAGAAGATATTAAAAGAGTTGAACTTGATGATATTGAACTTATTTATCAAACTTTTTACCATCCTAAAAATATGTTTTTAATTGTTACAGGTAATGTAAATCCTTATGAGATAGAGCAAATGGTAAATGATAATTTGGATCGTAAAGAATTTTCTGATTATTTAGTACCTAAAATAGCACCTATTAAAGAGCCTAAGAATGTTGTTTCTAAAGAAATAGAGGTATCTGCTAATGTTGAGGTAGAAAAAGCTAAAATTGGCCTAAAAATACCCAAAAAGAAATTTAAAGATTTAGATAATATTAAGCTTAATATTATTTTAAATATTATTTTATCTAGTAATTTTGGTGATTCTTCGGATTTAAAAGAGGAATTATTGCAAAATAATATTATTACATTTTTAACGGCTTCTAGATTTGTTTTAGATGAATATGTTATAATTGATGTAACAGTAGAAAGTAAAATTTTAGATGAAGCAATTAAAAGAATTGTTGATGCTTTAAAAAATTTGGTAATAGATGAAGCTGAATTTAAAAGAAAAATTAATTCTTCTATTGCTACTTTAGTTTTAAATTATGAAGATGTAGAAAATGTTAATAATATGATTCAAAATTATCTCGTTTATTATAAAAAGTTAGTTCCGGATTTAAAAGAAATATATGAAAGTATTAGTTTTGAGGAAGTAAAAGAAGTTATAGATAATTTTGATACTAAAGAAATGGTTGTTGTAAAAATGAAGAAGTAAAAATAGTCACATTAGTGTGGCTTTTTTTCTTTTTCTTCGGTATAATCTTGTAGGAGGAATTTTTATGAATAGAAAAAATATGTTTTGGGGGTTATTATTAATTGTAATTGGTATTTTGTTTTTGGGAAGAAATATGGATTGGTGGGACTTTTCTATTTTCTTTCGGGGATGGTGGACTTTGTTTTTAATTGTGCCTTCCTTTATTAGCTTGATAAAACAAGAAAATATTGGTAGTTCATTTTTGATATTCTTTTTAGGAATTTTATTATTATTGGCTTATCAGGATGTTATAGATTGGGATATTCTTTGGAAGATTTTTGTTCCAGTTATTATCATTGTTATTGGTTTATCTATTCTTTTTAGAAATCGAAGAGTGAGAAATACAAAGGTTAATGCAAAAGAATATGTAGCTATATTTTCTGGAGTTGATGAAGTAATTAAAGAGATTAAAAGTGATTTTAAAGTTACTTCTATTTTTGGAGGAGTAGAACTAGATTTGCGAGATGTTACGTTAAAGGAGGATCTTATGATTGATTGTTTTTGTTTATTTGGGGGAGTAGATATTCGTTTGCCTGAGAATGTAAAGTTAGAAATTAGTGGTACTCCTATTTTTGGAGGAATAGAAAATAAGTATCGTAATAAAGAAGATAGTAAGGTTACAATTTATGTAAATCATGTTACTATTTTTGGTGGAATGGATTTACTTTGATGTTTGAAATAAAAAAAGTTAAAGTTGTGGTTATGATTCCCGAGAATTATTTAGATTTAGTGTGAAATGCTATATTCGAAGTAGGAGTAGGTCTAATTGGTAATTATACGCATTGTTCTACTAATAAGTACTTTCAAACCTAATGGACAGGCTAATCCTAAATTTGTTAGAATATGTGGAAGAAGTTAGATTAGAAGTGCTTTGTGATATTTCTTTGGTTATTCAAGTATTAGAAACGATTAGGAAAGTTTATCCTTATGAGGAACCAGGAATTGATATTATTCCTCTTTTAGATGAAACTTCTTTAACCATGAAAAAAACTACCTAAAAAAATGGTAGTTTTTAAATTATTATCGGTTATAGAATTCAACGATAAGTGATTCGTTAATCTCTTGGTTAAGTTCGCTTCTTTCAGGATATCTTACATAAGTACCTGTCATTTTGTTATTATCAAATTCTACAAAAGCAGGACGAGTCACTTTAGCTTCTAAGCTTGCTCTAATTGCTGGATGATCTAAAGAAGTTTCTTTAACTGCGATAACATCCCCTGGTTTACAAGAATAAGATGGGATGTCTACTTTTGTACCATTTACAGTAATATGTCCATGGTTTACTAGTTGTCTTGCAGCACGTCTAGTGTTTGCAAGTCCCATACGATAAACAATATTATCAAGTCTTGATTCAAGAAGTCTTAACATCATTTCACCAGTAACGCCTCTAGTTTTAGAAGCACGTTCAAATAATTTATGGAATTGCTTTTCGTTTAAGCCATACATGATTCTTACTTTTTGTTTTTCTTGTAATTGAACACCATATTCACTTAATTTTTTTCTACGATCATTTCCATGTTGTCCTGGTGCATAAGGACGTCTAGCTAAATCTTTACCATTTTCTAATGTAGAAAAGTTTAATCTTCTTGATTTTTTATAAGCTGGTCCAGTATATCTTGCCATAATTTTCTCCTTTCTATTATTCTAAATACAAAGGATGCTTTATCTTAGTTATAGGGAGTTTAAATTCATAATTTCACTAGGGCAGTCCTAATTACTTTTATTCCTAATTGTAATAAACACATTATAACTTTTTTAAAGCACTGCCATGTACTTGCATTAATAATTATACACAAAAATTTGGATATGTCAAATTATTATATGAATTATGGATAGATTTATGTGAAAAATTTATTTTTTAATTTTATATGTTTCTCTTAAATTTTGATAAAATTCATTTAAAGGAGGGGTATGAAATTGTGATTGACTATATTCATAGAATTCTTCAAATAAACCATCTAAATGATGTTCATTTTCATACATATGAGCTTTTAATATAGCATCTAGTTTATCTATTTGTTTTAAAAATACAGCTTCTTTTGTCGCTCCTTCTTCAAATTCTAACCATAAAGATAGATAATGGGCTTTTATTTCTGGTGATAAGTTAGATAGTAATTCAGTTACAGCTTTTAATTCTTATTCGTGTTTGGTTAATTTTGTCTTTATTGTTTCATTAATGTAGCTATATTTCCAATTTTAATTTCTCCTAAATCATGAATAAAAGCAATTTCTAAACATTTTGTTAAATTGATGTCTGTTAAGTTTAATTCTCGAATCATTACTGATGATAACATTACTACTTTTAAAGTATGGTCTGATACACTTTCTAGTCTTTTATCGGGAATCTTTTACATTAACCAACCAGTTCGTATGATTTTTTCTAATTTGTTATATTCTTCATAAAATTTAATTATTTCTGTTTGTTTGTTCATTTTTCTTTTCTCCCTCACTTTATTATAACTTTAGGTTAGGTAGAAGTTAATTGTGGTGTCGAAATTTGCCTATAAAAACAAATGTTCGAAAAACGCTTGACAAATAGATTTTTATATATTAAAATGAGGTTGTATTTAGGAAAGGAATAGCAGTTTATATGAAACAAATCAAAGATGAAAAGAATAAAGATAAAGCACTAGAACAAGTTTTAGCGGATATAGAAAAGCAATTTGGTGCAGGGGCAATTATGAAACTAGGAAGTGAAGAACACACCAAGATCGATGTTACTAGCAGTGGTTCTTTATCTTTGGATATTGCTCTAGGAGTAGGGGGATTTCCTAAGGGAAGAATTATTGAAATTTATGGACCTGAGTCTTCTGGTAAAACAACGATTGCATTGCAAGCGATAGCTGAGGTGCAAAAACTTGGGGGGAGAGCAGCTTTTATTGATGCAGAACATGCTTTAGATCCTGTTTATGCAAAGGCTTTAGGAGTAGATATTAATGAACTTTTATTATCGCAACCAGACACAGGAGAACAAGCTTTAGAAATATGTGAAGCTTTAGTTCGAAGCGAAGCAGTTAACATTGTGGTTATTGATTCAGTAGCTGCTTTAGTTCCTCAAGCAGAAATTGATGGAGAAATGGGAGATAGTCATGTTGGACTTCAAGCAAGACTTATGTCACAAGCTTTAAGAAAATTATCGGGAACAATTAACAAGACGAAAACGACAGCTATATTTATTAATCAGTTGCGAGAAAAGGTTGGAGTAATGTTTGGAAATCCGGAAACTACTCCTGGTGGAAGAGCACTTAAATTCTATGCTACGATTCGTTTGGATATTAGAAGAGCAGAACAAATTAAGCAAGGGGAACAAATCGTTGGAAATAAGACAAATATTAAGGTAGTAAAAAATAAGGTGGCACCTCCTTTTAAAACGGCTACAGTAGATATTATGTATGGTGAAGGAGTTTCTCGTGAAGGAGAGATTATTGATATTGCTTCTAGTTTAGACATTTTAGATAAAAGTGGTGCTTGGTATTCTTATAATGGTGAGAAGATTGGACAAGGAAAGGAAAATGTTAAACTTTATTTAAAAGAGCATAAAGAATTAAAAGAAGAATTAGAAGAAAAGGTAAGAGAACATTATGGTTTTGGGGGAAACGGTTCTAAAGATGAGAACAATAAGTAAATTGTTCTTTTAATATGCTTTGTTAAATGCTTATTTATCGTGTTTTTTTTACTTTTGTCTTGCTTAATCTTGATTTTACATTTATAATTAAATTGTAGATATTAAATAATCTATGTAGATAAGGAGATTTTAAAATGGAGTTTAACACAATGGCCATTTTGACTCTGTTTATTGGATTTTTTGTTGGTTTTTTGATTGTATTAATTGTTTTTACAATACGAAATAATCGAAACGAAAGTAGAGCTAATAAATTAATTGAGGATGCTAAAAAGGAAGCAGATAAACATAAAAGAGATTCTTTAATGGAATTAAAAGAAGAATCTTATCGTTTAAAACAAGAGACCGATAAGGAAATTAAAGAGAAAAAAGCTGAAATGAAGGAAACAGAGAGTAGGCTTATGCAAAGAGAAGCATCTCTTGATAAAAGGGAAGAAATGCTTCAGAAAAGAGATACTACTCTAGATGAAAAAGAAAATAATTTATTAGTTAAACAAAAAGAAATGCAAGAAAAAGAGCTTAAGATGGATGAACTTTTAAAACAAGAATTGGCAGAACTTGAGAAAATTGCAAAGTTTTCAAAAGAAAAAGCTCATGATTTAATTATGAAGCGTGTAGAAGAAGATATGGCAAGAGAAATTGTTGACTATATTAAGGAGCAAGAAAGAAATGCTAAATTAGAGGCACATGAAAAAGCTAAACAAATTATTGTTTCTAGTATGGAGAGATATGCTGAAGATGTAGCTAATGAACAAACTGTTAGTACTATTGACTTGCCAAGTGATGAGATGAAAGGCCGTTTAATTGGACGTGAAGGAAGAAATATAAGAACTATTGAAAGTGTTACTGGTGTTGATTTAATTATTGATGATACTCCTGAGGCAATTGTTATTTCTTCATTTGATCCTTTAAGAAGAGAAATTGCTAAAGTAACTATCGAAACTTTAATTCGGGATGGGCGTATTCATCCTTCAAGAATTGAGGAAGTTTATGATAAAACTTCTAAGGATATTAATACTAAAATAACGGAAATTGGTAATCAAACGATTTATGATCTTGGTTTATCTAAAATGGATCCAGAACTTGTTACTTTAATTGGTAAGTTAAATTATCGAACTAGTTATGGCCAGAATGCTTTGCAACATTCTAAAGAAGTGGCAAATTTGACAGGGCTTATGGCCTCAGAACTTGGTGAAAATGTGGTTTTAGCTAAAAGAGCAGGACTCTTACATGATATTGGAAAGTCAATTGATTTTGAAGTAGAAGGTAGTCATGTAGAAATAGGGGCTGATCTTGCTCGTAAGTATCATGAAGATGATGTTGTTATTAATGCTATAGAATCTCATCATGGAGACAAAGAAGCTACTAATGTTATTTCAGTTTTAGTAGAAATTGCTGATACTTTATCGGCTGCTCGTCCTGGTGCTAGAAATGATACAATGGAAAATTATATGAAACGATTATCTCAACTTGAAGAGATTGGTAATTCATTTCCTGGCGTTGAAAAAACGTTTGCTGTTCAAGCAGGTAGAGAAATTCGGGTTATGGTCAAACCTGATGAAGTGGATGAGGCTAAAAGCTATAAGATGGCAAGAGATATTAAAGATCGAATTGAAGCAGAAATGCAATATCCTGGTACTATTAAAATTAATGTTATTAGAGAGACTAGGGCGGTAGAAGAGGCAAAATAGTCTCTTTTTTTGTATAAATTTTAAAGATCTTTTCACAATAATAATGGTGGTTGTATGAAAAAAACTTCTATTTCATTTGGACTTGTTAATATTCCTGTAGAAATGAATCCAATTATAAAGAATAATGATGTCGCATTTAATCAATTGCATAAAAAGTGTTTGTCAAGAATTCGTTATGTTAAATATTGTCCTCATTGTAAAAAAGAAGTAAAACAATCGGATATTATTCGTGGTTATGAATATAAAGAAGATCAATATATTACTTTTTCTGATGAAGAGTTTGACAAGCTTAAGAGCGAAGATGAAAAAATAATTGAAATTATTGGTTTTGTTTCCTTAAATGAAATTGATCCTATTTATTATGAAAAAAGTTATGTTTTGAGAACTAGTTCTAAAAGTAAATCTTTTAGTTTGTTTAAAGAAGCTTTAAATAAAACTAAAAGAGTAGCACTTGCTAAAACAGTTATTGGAACTAAATTTTATTACGTTGTAATTCGTTTAAAAGAAGATTTATTAATTATGAATACATTATATTTTGATGAAGAAGTTATGATACCAGAAGAAGTTACAGCTAGTAAATTTACAAAAAAAGAATTAGATTTAGCTGTTCAATTGATAAATTCATTGAAAATAAAATTTAAACCTGAAGATTATGTTGATGAATATCAAGAAAAAATAAAAGAAGCAATTAAATTAAAAGAAGAAGGGAAAGCTTTAAAGAAACCTAAAGTTAATAAGTCTAAAAATATTAAAGATTTGATGACAGCTTTGGAGCTCAGTTTAAAAAATGTTTCATAATTATAAACTTAGACCAATGTTACTTTGGGAAAAATCTAAAATTTTTCAAGATTCTAACTATCTTTATGAGATAAAATTTGATGGATTTCGTGCTTTTATTTATGTGAGCAGAAAAAAATTTGTGATTTTATCTAGAAATGGAAATGATGTTACAAAAAAATATCCAGAATTAAGAGAAATGCAAAAAATAGTTGGAGAGCATGAGGTTATTTTTGATGGGGAAATTATTACAACTTTAAATGGGTTACCTAATTTTTCTTTATTACAGAAAAGAAGTAGAAGTAAAAAAATTACAGATAAAATAATGGAAGATATTCCGGTTTCTTTTATTGCTTTTGATATTTTATATGATAATAAGGACTTAACAAAAAATAGTTTAGTTAAAAGAAAGGAATATTTGAATCATTATGAAGATACTTTGTATTTTATTAAATCTAAAGTTTATTTTGATGGGAAGGCTTTATTTAAATTAATAAAAAAACTGGGATTAGAAGGTGTTGTTGCAAAGTTTAAAAAAAGTCAATATTTTTGTGGAGAAAGAACTAAAGAATGGGTAAAAATTAAAAATATTAAAGTAGATCAATTTTTAGTTCATGGTTATCAAGAAAAAACAAATACTTTTACTTTATTTTTAGGAGAATATAGGAATCAACAATTTTATTTTGTTGGGAAAGTAAGTGTTCATAAAAAGCATGAACTTATTGATCAATTAAAAAGATTAAAAAAAACGGAGAATATGTTTATTAATTTAGATGAGAAAGCTTTTTATGTTTTTCCTAAAATTGAAGTACGTGTTCATTATTTAGAAAAATCAAAAGCAGGTATTTTAAGACATGCCGTATTAGAGTATTAAAAAAAGCCTATTTATTTAGGCTTGATTTACTTCCATAATTACAGGAAGAATAATTGGTCTACGTCCTGTTAAATCATTAATGAATGGATATAATTCTAGAATGATTTGATTTTTTAAATCTGTGTAGTTGTATGTAGAATTAGAGAGAAAGTTATTTACGATTTCTGTTATTTTCTTTTCAATTTTATTAATTAATTCGGGATTTTCATTTACCATGATAAATCCTCTAGTTGTTACATTTGGTTTTATTAATAGTTTTCTTGTTAGGGTATTAATATTTAAAATTGTTACTAAAATTCCGTCATTACTCATTAATTTACGATCTTTAATGATTTGGCTTCCAACATCACCAATACGAGAGCCGTCTACATAAACATCACCACTTTTTATGGTTTCCCCACGAGTTACAATACCATCTTTAATATTAATTCCATCACCATTTTTACAGATGAAAGTATTTTCTTTTGGTACACCACAAGCTTCTGCTATTTCGGTGTGCCTTTTTAACATACGGTACTCACCATGCATTGGCATAAAGTATTTTGGTTTAATTATTCTTAACATCCATTTTAATTCTTCTTCTTTAGCATGACCAGAAGTATGTACATCATTAAAAGTCTTATTTGTATATACTTTGACACCTTTTAAATATAATTTATTAATGACTTTATTAATACTAGCAGCATTTCCTGGAATTGGAGAAGATGAGAAGACTACTAAATCATCTGGCATTAAAGTAATTTGTTTATGAACTCCATTTGCAATACGTGATAGGGCAGCTAGAGGTTCTCCTTGGGTTCCAGTACATAAGATACAAATTTCATTTTTCTTTAAATTCTTGGCTTCATTATTGTCAATAAAGATAGTTTTATCTTCAATTAGTCCATTATTCATTGCAAGTTCAATGCTTGTTTCCATGGATCTGCCAAAAACAATAATTTTACGATTGTTCTTACGACATGTTTCAACTATGTGTTTAATACGATAAATGTTAGAAGCAAAAGTAGCAATGATTACACGACCATAATGCTTGGATACAATATCATTTAAAGCTTCATCAACACTAGATTCACTTTTAGAAAATCCTTCTGATAAAGCATTAGTAGAATCGCTTAAAAGAAGAGTTACACCTTTTTTCCCTAATTCAGCCATTTTATGAATATTGGCCATTGGTCCAATTGGTGTTAAATCAAATTTGAAATCTCCTGTTTCAAATATCAAACCGTTTGGGGTATGAATTGCTAAAGCAAATGATTCAGGTATAGAGTGGGTTGTACCAACAAATTCAATTGTAAAATATTTTGTCTTTATGATAGTTTCTTCATTTACAATTTCTATGTTTTCATATTTTATGTTACGATCAATTAATTTTTTATTAATTAGATCAGTTGAAATTTTTGAAGCATAAATTTTGGGAATATTAACACTATTTAAAAGAAAAGAAATTCCTCCAATATGATCTTCATGACCATGAGTGATAAATAATCCTTTGATTTTATCTTCATTTTGTTTTAAATAGGAAACATCTTGTATTACATAATCTATCCCTAATAAATCATCTTCAGGAAACATAACTCCAGCATCAATTATTATTATTTCTTCATTGTGGGTTACTACGTACATATTTTTTCCAACTTCACCTAATCCGCCCAATGCAAAAATAGACGTAATATTACTATTATTTTTCATTTAATCTTCCTTTCATAATAAACAAAAAAGTTTTTGGTTAAGTAATATTATACTCTTTTTTTCTTTTTTTGTCTATAATAACTTTCTCTTGACAGTTTGTAGACACTAGCTATATTGATTGTTTACATAATTCGTTTAAAGTTTTATATAATAGATGTGAGGTTATTAAAATGGAAGAGAAAAATATTAATGAAAAACTAATTCAGTTGAAGAAAAGGAATAATTTAAATAATATTATTATCATTATTTTATTAATTATTTTATTTATCGTTTGTGCCGTTGCAGTTTATGTACGAGTAGTTTAATCTTCAAGATAAGTTTTACTTTTATGAGGTTCATCAAATAATAGTCCCTCATAATTTTTTTGTCTTAAAACTTCATAAACTCCGATGGCAACACTATTAGAAAGATTTAAAGCTCGAACATTATCTGTCATTGGTATACGATAACATCTATCTAAATAGGGTTTTAATATTTCTTTAGGTATTCCTGTACTTTCTTTGCCAAATATTAAATAAATATTTTCTTTTATTTCTTTAAAATTGACAGTGGTGTGAGGTTTATGACCATATCTGGTGAAGAAAAAATACTCTCCTTTATTTTTTGTAAAAAATTCTTCAATGTTTTCATATATATAATATTGACATTTATCTATATAATTTACACCACTTCTCCTAATATATTTTTCATCAAGAGAAAAACCTAAAGGTTTAATTAAGTGAAGGGTAGTATTTGTTGCAACACAAGTACGCATGATATTTCCTGTGTTTCCTGGTATTTCTGGTTCAAATAGAACTACATTTAGCATAATCATTCTTCTTTCTTTTTTTGATTATAAATCTTTTTTTTAGATTTGTAAATGTTTACAAAGTCTTTTTTCTTTGTTAGAATAAAGCTTCATGCTGGAGGGAAAGAACAATGAATGTGGATTATTTACAAATAAAATTAAAAGAATTAAAATTATTTTTGGAAGTGAAGTATAAGGCTAAAACAAGTTTAGATGTAGAAAGATTATATTTAAATTTTTTAAAAGAAGAAATTAGAATGGGAACTAATTATCTAAATTATGAAAAAGATAGAGATCTTTATTATTTAGGGAATTGTTATACCTATGCATTAGGATTGCCAAGCCAGAAAGAATTTATTGAAAAGTTTATCGCTTTAGGGGATGATGAGGTGTTTCCTTTTAATTGTGGTTTTACAAATACTACAAAAAATTATTTTTTGGCTCAGGATGCACAGGGAATTTTAAAAAATTTTTATGATGATTGTTCTACTTTAGGAATTCAAATTTTTGATTCAGAAATTGATAGTCCTAATTATCATAATGGTTATAAAATTGTATTATATTTATCATTTTATCATTCTGTTTGTAATGATTTTCATTTTATTAGGCAAAATTTAGGAGATGGAACTTGGTCAGATAAAATTGGTTATTTTGGACCTATTCGAAAATTAGAATTTCCTAATCCTTTCAGCTCTCATTATCAATATTTTAAAACGTTTGAAATTGTTAAACCAGTTATTCGAGAGAGAAGAAAGTAAATGCTTGCTTCTTCTTTTTTTTTATTTTATAATATTTTTAGAGTAGGTGGTAACATGACAACAATATATCTTATTAATAATAGTTTAACTATGAATAATCTTTCTTTTCCTGATAAAGAACTATTAGAACAAAAGCGTGAAAAAAGAATTCTTAGTATTGAAGGAGAGGAAGCTAGTAAAAAACTTGTTCATGATAAAGATTTACAATCAGTTCAATATATATATTCATCATCATATGTTATGAGTATTGGAACAGCAAAGTATTTAGCTAAAAAATTAGAGTTGGATATCAATATTAAAGCAGAAATTGGTGAAAGAGTTCTTGGTAATCTTGGAGATAAGAAAATAAGAATGGTTACAGAAATTCAAGAAAATGATTTTGATTATAAGCTTTCTGGTGGAGAATCTTTAAATGAAGTAAAGAAAAGAATGTATCATTTTATTAGTAAATTATTAGAAGAACATCAAGATAAAGTAATTGCCTTGTTTACTCATAACGTTGCTATTACTTGTTTGCTTAGTCATTGGTGTACAAAGGGTTTTAATTTGGATAATCGTTTAATTTTAAATTATCAAGAAGAAGCGATCATTGATGGAACTTGGGATGGAGTTAATATTATAGAATTAGTTTTTGATAAAAAAGAACTAGTATCTATCAAAAGAAAAAAATAGAGTTTTAAATGGGTATAAACTCTATTTTTTATCTTCTATTGTATCAATTGTTTTCCATTCTGTTGTGCCACAAGTTGTACATATAAAGGGTACTAATACTTTTAGGCCTTCTGGCTTTTCATATTTTTCATCTAAAGTTACACATAATAATCCAGTTTTTTTATCTATGTATGCGCGACCTTGAACTGTTGTTTCGGCACATTTACTACATCCTGGTTTTTGCATGTCAATTCCTCCTTATGTTTTTATTATGTTCTAAATTTGTGTTATAATACTTATTAAGAGGTGAAATTGTGAAAGAAAAAAAATATTTGGCTTATGATGTTATTTTAAGTGCAGCTAATATAATATCTGTTATAAAATATAAAGTAATTGATCAAGCAGTTGTTAATGATCAAGGTCAAAAGGAATGTTTCAGAAATTTTTATTATATTGGTTATGAAACTCCTGATGATCTTTCTAAAAGAATTTTAGAATTACGTGATCAAGGTTTTATGGATATGCATCAATTTGAAATTAAGAGTTTTGATATAGTTCCTATTAATCCTTTGGTTTATTTAAAAACTATTCTTTTAGCTAAAAATCATTCTCTATTAGAAAAATTATATGGGAATACTATTCAAGATGGAATGTGTTATTTAGAATCTTATATTACTTATGTAAATTTGAAAACTGGTGAGTTATCTATTATGAAAGTTAGAAATCATGGGGTTTATAGTGATCAAAAAATTCATGAATTAGAAGATAATGGTTATAAGCATATTTGTCAAAGCTTTTTATATCATCAACCAGATTTTTTTGAACAAATGAGAAGACATTAAGAGTTTCAAATGTTATATAAATTAAAAAAACTAACTGTGAGGTTAGTTTTAAAAAGTTAATTTTTATAATTTATTTGATTAATTGCAGAATTATCTTTTATTAAGTTGGAAATAGAGTTTCCTTTATTAAGATTATCAATTATTTTGGCTAAATATTCAGAACAGTCAGCAATATTCATCCAAGGTTTATTTAGAATTTCTTTCGGAATATAAGTTAGATTAGTGGAATATATTGCGTCTAATTCATTTTTTTGATAAGCTTCATCTAATAATTTATAACCGGCAGTAAAGAGGGCAAAAGTAGTAAAGAAAAAGATTTTATGAGCTCCTCTTTTTTTTAATTCTTTTGCTACATCTATCATAGATCCACCACTAGCAAGCATATCATCTACAATTATTATTGTTTTATTTGTTACATCTTTTCCTAAGTATTCGTGAGCAACAATCGGGTTTTTACCATTTACAATTTTAGAGATGTCTCTTCTTTTATAAAACATACCAACATCTACATGAAGAATATCAGCAAGAAATCTTGCTCGATCCATAGCACCTGTATCAGGACTTATTACTAGAGTGTTTAAAGGATCAAATTTTTCTTTTTTTAAAAATATTTTTAGCATGTCATTTGTTGGGAAAAAATTATCGAATGGAAGAGTTGGAATGGCATTTTGTACATTTGGATCGTGAGCATCAAATGTAACAATACCACTAATCCCTAAATTTTTAAGTTCTTGAAGGGCTAAAGCACAGTCAAGAGATTCCCTTGATTTTCTTCGATGCTGGCGTGAGGCATATAAAAAAGGCATGACTACTCGTATACTTTTGGCGTGTCCCATAATTGCTGAAATAACTCTTTTGATATCTTGAAAATGTTCATCAGGACTCATATTATGAGTTATTCCGTACATTTCGTAGGTAATACCATAATTATGGGTATCGCTTATAATATATACGTCTTTGCCTCTTATTGTTTCTAAAATTGTTACTTTTCCTTCACCATCGTTAAATCTAATGATATCTGCTGGAATTACATAATTGTTCTCAGTTTTTCTGATTTTTTTGATTTCTTTGTTTACTTTTAAACCTAATTCTTTACAATTGTCCATGACAATTAAACATAAATTTTCTTTATCTTTCATATATACTCCTATTCATAAATATTTTATCATATTTTGAAGTAATAATCTATAAAGCTAGTTTAAAAATTCAATTTCACATGTGGCTAATTTTTTGTATTATTTTCAATATCTTTTTCTTCTTACACCTGTAAATAGAATGTCATAGACAATTTCCCATACTACAACCCATCCAGCAATTAAAAAAAGTTCGCTTAAAAGCACAGTAAATTGTTCAGAGATAATAATTAGTAGAATTTCTAATAATAATAATATAATTCTAATATAGTCATCATATTTATCAATTTTATTTAGTTGTTTTACTTTGTTTTGATAATGTATATGAATTAATTTTATTAGTTGTTCTTGTTCTTTATTATTTGGCAAACCACTTATATATAAAATAATTCTTTCTTTGGGTAATTTATGTAGATTTGCATTTATGATGTAATTATCTAACTCGCTATTTAATACTTCATTTTTATATTTATTAGTAGCACTGTCTAAATTTTCTAGTTTAATTTTTATTTTTTCCATATAACTATCCTGTGTTTATTTTATCATAATTTTGATAATAAAAAAACACTTATTTAAGTGTAATAAACATTATGGTGGAGTAGAGGAGAGTTGAACTCCTGTCCAATATATCCTATCATACAATATCTACAAGTTTAGCTTGATTTAGATGTCAATTTATAACTGGCTCAAGACTAACCGATTATAAATTTAAGTTTAGTTTACATTCATTACTTTATCCTAAACCAATAAAATAATATATCTTATATATATGAACCTCTAATTTATCCTATAAGCAAAATAAATAGAAGCTTGCTATTCCTGTTAATTAATTAGGCAAATGCATAAGCATTTGAAGCAAAAGAACTTTCATTCTTGTCATTTAATTTTAGTTTTAGACGTAAGGTGTCACTCCCACTTGCAATCATATGTAGTAATATATGTCGAAACCTTTACTACCCCATATGTTTTAATTATAGCATATGTTATAAAAAAAATGAAGTATTTTCTACTTCATAAGGGCTATAGCTAAAATAATTCCAATATTTAAAACGGCGTATAAGATAATGGCTACATTAACAAAAGCAGCTTTTCCTAATTTTCTTGTTGGTTCTTCTTCAGGTATAATTGCTGGAACATTTTTATTTTTAAGTTCTAAAACCATTCCTTTTCCTTTTGTATCACCAATTTCTTTAGTTATTTCAAAATATTCATCTAATTTTTGATTAATTAATAAACCGATTGGTGTTTCTTTAGGGAGGTTAGCGATTAAGGTATCTAAAGAACCAATTAGGATTCTATTATCTTCTGTTAAGTAGTGAGAAGAATCTTTTACACTAAAATATAAATTCATATAATTTGTAATTTGATTATTTAATTGTTCTTTATCAAGGATTATATTGTTATAGGCAGAAGAATTTAAGAAGTTAAGAAATCCTTCTAATTGTTTGCAGCTTTTATTAATTTTGATGTTTTCAATAAAAGTTTTAGCATCTACATTCCAAGCTTCTCCTGGAAGAGTTCGTAAATCAAAAGTTAGGACTTCACTAGCTACAATTTCATTATTTTCTTTTAAATATAATGTATTTTCTTTACAGTTTAATCCTTGTAGCTCTGGATAAAACTCTATATATTGTCGAAAAATAAAATCGTTGATATTAATGATTTTAGTTTTACTGATGCCATTTTGATTTACTGGTTCTTCGAATGGTTTTTGAGAATCAGGACTTTCAGTTTTGGAGTTTGATGGATAATCTCTTATATTTATTATCTCTTCTCTTGAATTATCTACGCGATATTTTGGCATTTCTATAGTACTATTGTTAAATGGATTATGTTCATTCATTTTAATACCCTCCAATTATTATTATTGTAGCAAAAAAAAATGAAAAATACAACACTAAACAAATAAAAAAATGTGTAGTATAATATTTTTTAACTTAAAAGAGAGTTTGGGTTAGAAAATGGAAGGATTTTAGCTTTTGTAGAATAGATAAAAAGGTCTTTTATTATTCAATAATATTGATAATTGATAAAAAATAATTGCTAATTTTTACCAGAGGTGAATAAATGACAATTATAAGTTGGTAGCAGGTATAATTCTTTCGAGAAGCGAGGGTGATGGAATGTTAAACGGAAATAGGTTAAGAGAGGTAAGGAAAGCCAAAGGTTTAACACAAACAGAATTAGGAGAATTGATTGGGGTTGGAAAGTCTGCCATCTGTTGTTATGAAAAAGAAACACGTAATCCTACGCTAGAGGCAATGATTGAGATGATCCATGTTTTTGGTGTTAGTGCAGATTATTTATTAGGTGCGGATTATCTAGTAAAAACAGTTGATAAATATTCTTTTGAAGAGTATGTTACTTTAACTAAAGAAGAGATTACTTTTATAGAAGAAATTAAGAAAAATAAGTTAGTTTATGATATCTTAATGGAAGATCCAAAACGAGGAGCAGAGTTAGTGAAAAAAATAATTGGTTAAACTTTGCTCACTTTTTTCATTTCTAAAATGATAGTGCATATAATTTTCTTAGGTGAATGTTATGCGAAAATATTATCAATATTTAGGATTAGCTATTATTATGGTATTTAGTTTTTATTATACCGAAAAAATTGCTCTAATTGTCCTTAATAAGAATCCACTTATGCAAAGTATTCATGAAGAAAAAGATAATTATGAAGAAGATTTTGTAAATGCTTTAATCGATGGAGATTATATTATACCTGGAATTAATGGTTTAGAGGTGAATGCAAGAGAATCTTTTTATAAGATGCAAGAGTTAGATACTTTTAATCAATATTATTTGGTATTTGACCAGATAAAACCTGAAATATCATTACAAGATCATAAAGATAAAATTATTTATCAAGGAAATTCTAAATTAAAGAAAGTAAGTTTGATTTTAAGTGAAGAAGGAGAGATAAGCGAATATTTAAAAGCTAATCAATATAAAGCTAATTTACTTGTTAATTTAAATACGTATCAAAAAAATAATTATTTTGAAGTCATTAACAATGAAAATGAGGCTTTTCTTTCTTTAGAAAATACATTGAATCTTAATAAGGAAAATAAAAATATTTGTGTTTTAAATAATACCAATTATAGATTATGTAAAGACAAAAAGAAGTATTTAGTTGAGCCAACACTCACTTTAAATTCTACTAATTATATTGAAACAAAAAATGATTTAGAAAGCGGTAGTATTATTCTCATTGATAAAACTGCTCAATTAAGTGATGTTAAATTACTTTTAAAAGAGATTAAGTATAAAAATTATGATATTGTTTATTTAAGTGATTTAATTAGCGAAGAAAATGTTTAGTTTTCTTTTTTTTGTTATAACTTAAATAAAACAATCGTTGTTGCAATCATTTAAGTTTTTTGATATAATGTTTTTGCCTTAAAACTTTTTTATTTTATGTGTATTTTTTTGAAACGGAGTTGATTATTTTGAGTAAAATAAAGATTTTTAGTCTGGGTGGATTAGATGAAAATGGTAAAAATATGTATGTGATGGAAATAGATAAAGATATTTTTATTTTTGATTGTGGTCTTAAATATGCTAGTGGAAATATGCTTGGTATTGATTATATTATTCCTGATTTCTCTTATTTAGTAAAAAATAGAAAAAGAATTAAAGGATTATTTATTACTCATGGGCACTTAGAAAATATGGGTGCTACTAGTGATTTGCTTTCTCAAATTCCAAATATTCGAGTTTATGCTACTAAGTTTACGAAGTATGTGCTTATGGAAAATGGAGTGAATTCAAATAATATTATAGAAATTCAAGCTCATAAAAAGATGAATTTTGGTCATGTTAGTATTTTTCCTATTAGTGTAACTCATAGCGCACCAGATGCTGTTATGTATGTGGTAAATACGAAAGATGGGGCTATTTGTTATACTGGTGATTTTATTTTTGATCCATCTATGATGGGAGCTTATGATATGGATTTGGGTAAAATTGCTTATATTGGAAAAAAAGGAGTTTTATGTTTGCTTAGTGAATCAGTTTTTAGTGAAAATGTAGGTCATACTTCTCCTAATCATAAGTTAATTGATGTTTTTAGAAAAGCAATTAAAGATGCTCAAGGTAGAATTATGTTTATGGTTTTACCAACTCATTTATATACGATTGAAGAAATATTTGAGGCATCACTCAATTCTCATCGTAAAATTGTTATTATGGGTAAAAAATTACAAAATGTAGTAAATTTTGGATTAAAAGAAGGTTATTTATCTATTTCTAATGATATGCTTGGTGATTTGTCTAATATTAATGATAATAATGCTATTTTACTTATTTGTGATGATAAAGCTAGTCCTTATGCAGCAATGTCTAAAATATTAAATGGCTATGATAAATTTATTAAACTTAGAGAAAATGATACTGTTGTTTTTGCAGAGCCTAGATATGATAGTAATGAAAAAGTATTAGTAAGACTTGAAAATGATTTAGCAGAATATGGTTGTGAAATTGTAAATATTCCGAAAGATAAAACAATTTTACATCATGCTTCTAGTGAAGACTTAATGCAAATGATTAAACTTATGAGACCTAAATATTATATGCCTGTTAAGGGTGAATATCGTTATATGGTGGGGAATGCCGATCTTGCTTATTCGCTTGGAATTCCTAGAGATAATATTATTTTGAAACAGAATGGGGAAGCTATTTCTTTTCTAAATGGTGAGTTAGTAGATAAAAATGAAAAAATTAAAGTTGGAGATGCTTTAATTGATGGTAAGTCTAGTGATGATATTGGAGAACTTGTTATTAAAGATCGAGAAATGTTGAGTGAAAATGGAATTGTTTTAATTAGTGCGACAATTTCTAAGCAAGACAAAATTTTATTAGTTGGACCAGAAGTTACAACTAGAGGGTTTATTTATGTAAAAGATTCAGCAGAAATGATTTGTGAAATAAAAAGAATTAGTGAAGCTATTATTGAGAGAAATATTACGCCTAATTATGTTGATTTTAATAAGATTAAAACAGAAATTCGTGATGAATTATCTAAATATTTATTTGAAGAAACTGAGTGCAAGCCAATGATTATTGCAGTAGTTCAAGAAGTGTAGAAAAATATAAAAGTTTTTGGATGGATTATTAGGTGGTTTTATGAGTAAAAGTGATTTTATCAAAAATTATTTTAGGCACTGGAAGCTATGCAAATGTTAAAAGTGGTAATACAGTTTCCATTACAGGGGATGGAGGAAATGCTTGGGGGTATTTTGGACCTTCATATAAAAAATTAGCACCCAAATTAGTTACTTACATACCTTTTGCAGAAAAGTATGAAGAACTGTTAAAATTAAAACAAGATGCTTTAAAAGTAAAACAATACTTAGAATTTAGAAAAAAATTGAAGATGAATATATAAGAAGTTACTATGATATTAGACTTAAAGATTTAGATGTAATTGAGTTGTTAAATACATTATATGAACGGTTTGGGAATAGTATAATTCTTCTTTGTCATGAGCCTGAAGATGAGTTTTGTCATAGAAGATTAGTTGTTGATTTTATAGAATTTAATACTGGTATATATGCTCCTGAACTTAGTGTTGATGAAAATGGCTATATAAGAAAACTTCTTCCTATTAGATATAAAAATAGATTACGAAGAATTATGAATCATGATATAAATATTATAAGATTTATTTATTTGATTAAATTTGTGTTTTGTTTTTCAGAATATTCTTTTTTTGAATTTAATTTATTAAAATGTTTAAATAGGATTAGTTGAAAATATTAAAAAGAATTTTGGGGTTTTAGATCTGACAAATTATTATTACGAGGAAATGCAAAAGAAATATCATCAATTTGGTGGAAGATAGAATAATTTTGGAGAAATCATCCATAATAATAGTGGGTGATTTTTATATGAAGGAACGTCAAAATAAAAATATTATTTTCTTAAATTTAATTTATCAAAACGCTCAGATGGGATTAATTGGTATTGATACAGTAATAAAAAAGGTAGAAAATAATAAAATTGCTAAATTAATTCAAGAACAAAGAAAAGAGTATGAAAAGTTTTTAGAAGATGCTAAAAGTATTCTTATTAAATATGGGGCGAAAGAAGAAGAAATTAGTAAATTAAAAGAACTTAGTAGTAAAGCAATGGCTGAGGTTATGACTATGAATAAAGGTGATAAGGAAATTGCTAAACTCATGATGGAAGGAAATCAAAAAGGTGTTTTAGAAATAACTGCTGAGTTAAATCAGTACGAGGGTGATGATGAGGAAATTTTAAATCTTGCTAAAAGGCTTTTAGAAACAGAAGAACATAATAGAGAAGAGTTTAAACAATATTTATAGGCTCTTCTTTTTTTTGATTGATTTTTCTAGTTTTTTTGTTTATAATTATGAATTGTAGGAGGATTTATGAAAAAGTTATTCCTGCTAGGATTTGTTCTTATCTTTTTGAGTGGATGTACTAGTATTGAAAATAGTAGTATAGGCGGTATTTTAAGTGATTCTATTAATAGTCGTGTTGATACTACTAATGTCAATAGAAATGGTTATCGGTATTATCTTCCAAAAGGATTATTTATTAAGTCAAGTAAAGAATTTAATGAGATAATTAGTGATCAAAAATATTTATATTATTTATATGTTGATATTGTAAGCTATGATAGTGAAGTTGGTTTTTCTTATATGGTAAATCAGGATGCTTATTATTCTGCAAATCTAGTTAATCAGAATAAAAATGGGTTTATAGAGATAAATAATTATGAAAATGATCAATATTTAATTGAAATTATGTATAATTATGCTAAAATAGAAGTAGTAGCATATGAGAGAGATATTAAAAAAGTTGTTGCATATGCTATGAGCATATTGACATCAATTACGTATAATAATAGTGTGATTGAAAATTATTTGGGTGATGATATTTTTGAATCATCTGAAGAAAAATATGACATTTTTGAGATTGTAGGTAGTGATAATTACTTGCAATTTACAGAAGATATAGAAGAAACCGATGAAATAAGAGATCCGGATTATGTAAATTAGGAAGGTGGATATTATGGGTTTAGTCAGTAAACTTAAAAATATATTATTTGAAGAGGAAGAAGTAGAAATTCCGGTTATTGAAAAAAAAGAAAAAAAGCCAGAAGTGGTTCGGGAATATAAAGAGTTACCTAAAAAAGAAGAAGTAAAAATAACTAATTATCAAAATTATGATAATTTAGAGCCTGTTATTCGTGAAGAAAAGAAGATGGAAGAGAAGGTTCGCTTTAATGCTGCTGATAATAATGTTGTTAGTGAAAGAGAATTGTTTAAAAGTGAGAAAACTTTTAATTTTCCAGCTTTTGATGAGGAAGAATTTGAGAGTTTTGTTCCTAAAAAAAGGACTACTAATGTTTTGGAACATGAACGTAAGAGAGTTGAGAAAAAAAACGAATACAAGCCTGAGTATCGAAAAGATTATAAAAAGCCAGAAGAGCCAAAAGAAGTTAAGAAATTTAAGCCATCTCCAATTATAAGTCCGGTTTATGGTATTTTAGATAAAAATTATACCCCTGATGAAATCACTACAAGAACTGAGGTTACATCAACTAGATCATTAGATGTCGACGTAGTAAGGAAGAAAGCTTTTGGAAAGCAAGAAGAAAAGGTTATAGAAAAAAAAGAATTAAAAGATGAAGATATTGTTATTGATAAAGCGTTAGAGGAAAAAATAGAGAAAGCTAGAACGATTGATGAATTATTGAAAGATAGTAGTGATGAAGTAATTAATATTAATGATGCCATTGATGATGAAATTGATAGATCATTTCCAGAAGTTGAGCCATTGGAGAATGAAGAAGAATTAGAGCCTTTAAAAGAAGAGAAACATGAGGCTAGTTTAGAAGATGATACTCTTGAAAATGATTTGTTTGATTTAATTGATTCAATGTATGAGAATAGAGAGGAGGAGAAATAATGGACTTTTGGTTATCTTTTTTACCAATTATCATTTATGTTTTATTAATTATTTTATTGGTTATTGGTATTATATTGGGAATCAAGTCAATTATTACAATTAACAAAGTAGAAAAAGTTGTTGATGATGTAAATGAAAAAGTAGAATCACTTAATGGTTTATTTCAAATCGTTGATTTTACAACCGATAAGCTTGTTGCTATTACTGATAAAGTAGTAGATGGTTTATCTTCTTTTGCATCAAAGTTGTTCTTTAGAAAGAAAAATAAAAAAAGAGAGGAAGAGGAAGATGAGTAAAAATAATAAGAGCGGTTTAGGTAAGTTTTTATTAGGTGCTGGTATTGGAGTAGGGTTAGGAATTTTGTTTGCTCCTAAAAGTGGTAAAGAAACAAGAGCTGATTTAAAAAAGAAGATGGATGATTTATTAGAAAAAGCTAAAAATATTGATATTGAAGAAGTAAAGGAAACTATTGAAAATAAAGTAAATGAAATTAAAGAAGATTTAAAAAATTTAGATAAAGAAGTAGTAGCAGAAAAAATTAAAGAAGGGGCTAAAAAGATAAAAAAGAAAGCTGATGAATTAGTTCAATATGCTGTAAAGAAGGGTACTCCTGTCATTGAAGCAGCAGCTAAAGAGGTAAAGGAATCTACTATTAAAACTTTAGAGTCTATTACTGCAAAATTGAAAGAAGAAGAACCTAAGAAATTATCTAAATCTAATAAATAAGGAAGACTATTATGTGAAACGCATAATAGTTTTTTTGTGGTCTAAATGTACAAAAATAGTAACAAAAATATTGACTAACATTCAATAATACTGTATATTATAAATATAATGCAATGTGTAATACAAAATATTTTTTGACAAGTTTTGTCGAAAGTAATGAAAGTAGAAATAAAAAGGTATAGAATGGAAAAGTAAAGGTGGAAGCTATGAAAAAAATAGGACTAGTTATATTAGGATTAGGAGTATTATTGATAGGAATAATAAGTTTTAGCAAAGAAGAAAAGAAAGTATTAGTAGAAGAAGAAATAAATAATTCAAATACATCTTTAGTATTTATGTTACAGGATAAAGAAGGAAACTATAATAAAAG